>Ga0066640_10000989_pt1 | contig 17019 bp, 18 predicted proteins | sample CryGeyCG2114_020_2_FD_59505 | JGI IMG/M metagenome (GOLD analysis project Ga0066640, IMG submission 59505) | Groundwater microbial communities from aquifer - Crystal Geyser CG11_big_fil_rev_8/21/14_0.20 | ecosystem: Environmental > Aquatic > Deep subsurface > Groundwater | place: USA: Utah... | reverse complement strand
GACATTATGGAATTCCAATTGAACAGCTCGCCGAAAAGTCAACATTTCAAGAGACAGCCTACTTGTGTATTTACGGGAAGCTTCCGACTCAAAAGGAATTAGAAGCCTTTAGGCTCGCCATCCGAAAAGAAGCTGAAATTCCTGCTGGGTTAATTAGCGTCATCAAAGCGTATCCGCTATCGGCTCATCCGATGGTGATCGTTGCCAATGCCGTATCTTTGCTTTCTGCTTACTATCCTGAACTCTGTAAACCTGTTCTGAGTGAGGAAGAATTAAATCAAGTGATCGTTATTTTGCTGGGGAAGGTACGCACGATTGTGGCTTATGCCTATCGTCATCTGTCAAAAAAGGAGATTGTGCATCCTGCGGCTGACTTGGACTTTGTGCCGAATTTTTTAAATATGATGTTCGGATCGAGCGAACAGGTGACAAAGCAAGATGAAGACATTGTGCGTGTGATTCAAATGTTGTTGATTTTACATGCCGATCATGAACAGAATTGCAGCACTTCGACAGTTCGACTTGTTGGTAGTAGTCATGCGAATGTTTTTGCAACCATTGGCGCTGGATTTGCAGCCTTGTGGGGACCGCGACATGGCGGAGCCAACCAGGCTGTTCTGGAAATGTTAGAACATGTGCGAGATGAAGGTGGAAACGTTGAAGGGTATATCAAAAAAGCAAAAGACAAAAATTCAGATATCCGATTAATGGGTTTTGGACACCGCGTTTACAAAAACTATGACCCACGGGCTCGGGTGATCAAAAAGTTAGCCGAAAAAATTATCAATAAAGTCAAAGGTGATGATCCTCTATTAGAAATTGCCCACCAACTGGAGGCCGCTGCTTTAAAAGATCCCTATTTCACTGAGCGCAAATTATTTCCTAACGTTGATTTTTACAGTGGGATTATTTACAGGTCTGTTGGAATTCCTGAAACATTTTTCACCGTCATGTTTGCCTTAGGACGTTTGCCTGGTTGGATTGCGCAGTGGAAAGAGCTCATCCAAACACCAGGTAATCGCATTGGACGGCCAAGGCAAATCTACACTGGGCCAAAGTTGACTGACTATACGCCTCTCAATAAACGCAGTTAATGAAGGATCTTCAGATTGATTTCCGTAATTGAAACTGTTCCAGCAAAAGATTTTAATTTGTCTGCAACCCTCGAGTCCGGACAAGTATTTGGCTTTCAAAAGCAGGGTCAAAGATATCAGGGCGTGATTTCAGGGCACCGCCTAGAGATTGAGGCCGTTTCTTCAGAATTGCAGATCCATAAAAACAGTGATGAGTTGCTGAGCGACTCAATTGCAGATTTTTTTGATTTGAAAAAAGATCTTCGGCCTGTGTATGGTTTGCTGAATGAAATTGATGTGGTGAGTACGCAATGGCAGAGCATGCGGGGACTCCGTTTAATTCGTCAAAATAGTTGGGAAGGTCTGGCTGGTTTTATTTTGTCGTCGAATAATAATATCAAGCGCATCATGAAAATATGGATGAATTTAGTTGAGACGATGTCAGATGGTGTCCAGTTTCCTCAGCCGGCAACCATTGCGCGATTTCATGAAATGAAGTTAAGGGAATTAGGGCTTGGTTATCGTGCGTCTTATTTGATGTCAGCGGCCCGTTTTTTAGCGAATAACCCGGAGTATTTGCAAACCATTAAAGAGGCGCCCTACAGCGAGGCGAGGGATAAGGTGATGTCGTTTCCAGGTATTGGGGAAAAAGTCGCCGATTGTGTGCTTTTGTATGGGTTTCAAAAGTTAGAGGCGTTTCCGGTCGATGTATGGGTGTATCGCATTATGACGCAACTCTTTTTTAAAGGAAAAAAACCGACACGAGAAAAAATAGCTGAATTTGCACGTAAAAAATGGGGTGTTTGGGCAGGCTATGTGCAGCAATATTTATTTCATGGCGTGCGGTGTGGGATTTTAAACATTAACTAAGTGAGGACTGAATGGAATATTTAACGGATTGGGTATTACACTTTGCGCATACACCATGGTCGGTCGTTGCGTTGTTTGTTTTGGCTTTTGCGGAGTCCTCTTTTTTTCCGATCCCTCCTGATATTTTATTAATTGCGATGGGATTAATGACGCCGGAAAAGGTGTTTTATCTGGCGCTTATTTGTACAATTGGATCAGTCATAGGGGGCTTGTTCGGGTATGCGATCGGCCGTTTCTGTGGACGCCCGATCATGATGCGTTTCTTCAGTGAAAGCAAAATTATGGCCGCTGAGGCGATGTACCAGAAATATGATGTGTGGGCGATAGGCGTGGCTGCTTTTACACCCATTCCATACAAGGTGTTCACAGTGACAGGCGGCATGTTTGAATTGAATCTACTCCATTTTACAATCATGTCCATTTTAGGCCGTGGCGGCCGATTCTTCCTGGTAGCAGCTCTTTTGTTCTGGATGGGAGAATCGGTGCAAAGCATGATTGTCAAATATGCTAATTTGATATCGCTGGCTTTTGTTGTCTTGTTGGTCGGCGGATTTATTGTTTTAAAACTGTACGGAGATCATCATAAGAAAAAAAGAAAACTACAAACGGTTGGAGGGAAGTGATGGGGAAGATAGAAGTTGAAAAGAAAACGGCAAAAGCACTTAAAAAAGAAGGCATTTTAGAATGGCCGATTTGGGAAAAAGACGTGTCTCGTTTTTTCTGGAGTTACGATAAAACAGAAGAGTGCTACTTGATTGAGGGTGAAGCCACGGTAGAAATCGGTAACGATAAAACTGATATTGCTGCGGGCGATTTTGTGCGTTTTGAACGCGGCCTTGTTTGTATTTGGGAAGTCAAAACCCCAATTAAAAAGCATTATCGTTTTGTAGACTAACACATGCGTCATCTCTATCTTTCTCTTTGGGTGTTGGTAATTTCCTCAGTCATGAGTTTGCCGGCGCTTCGTGCTCAGGAAACGGTTGCGCAACGCTCCTTTATTATCCAAGCCGAGTTAGACCCTCAAGTACCTGTGGCAAATACGATTCTCACGCAAGACGAGTTCTTGTGGTGTTTTGAGTATGCGCGGGAGCGTATTTCTCAACTGAGTCACGCAGAATCGGATTGGCAAATACAGGCTGACATTGATACACACTATCCCAATGCGTCATTTGAAAAAAAAGTACAGCTTTCCAAAACGGTTTTGCAATTGATTGTGAGCCATTTGGCTGAGATTACAAAAACAGTCATGTTAAGTTTTGACGATGGAAATGTCCCATATGAACAGCTCGATGATTTAATAAAAAATCGGCAATCACTTGTCAAAGCGTATTATGCGAGTAAGGGCAACCAGTATGATCCGAGTGGCCAAGCGCGCTACATGGAGCTGATTACTGTGTCTGAAAGCCTCGTGGATGATATTCAACTCAATCATGATAAGTTCATTGCTAGCTTAGTCTCCTTACAAGAATCAATCGCTAGAATCAAGTAAACTAGACTAATTTACTCTTATTTGGTATAATTGTAGTAGGTAACCCTATATTATTAAATGGGTTACAATTTTGTTGGTTAAGAAGTGGAGTAATTTAATCTGATTTAGTATAATAGGTAGCCTATGAGATACACAACGAAGACAGAATACGGCATTATTTGCTTGATTTACCTCGCTCGCCACGATGAAGCGGGGCAAGTTGTGCCTATTAAAGAAATCGTCAGTGAGGAACAGTACTCACTACCCTTTGTGGAAAAGATATTTCAGCAACTCAGAGGTGCTGGAATCGTTGAATCGCACCAAGGGTTTCAGGGTGGCTTTCGTCTAGCGCGTAGCCCTGAGTCCATCACGTTAAAACATATTATCGATGCTTTAGAGGGAACCACCTATAGCATCTTCTGTGAACCTGATATTCGCGAAGGTATCGTATGTACGCACTTGTCAAAGTGTGGTTTGAACGTGATCTGGCATAAGAGCAAAGAATTGCTAGATGAGTTTTATCAATCAATTAATTTGAAGACGCTCGCTGAGAGTGTCAATTTACCAAGTGCGATTGAATTAGGTGTGAGCGCGGCAAAAAAAAGATTAAACACAAGCGGGTAATTTATGTCTAAGGATAAGATTAGAGAAATTGCAAATCGGGAATACAAATATGGGTTTCGTACAGACATTGAATCCGATACGATCGCAAAGGGTTTGTCTGAGGATGTCGTCAGAGAAATTTCCAAGCGAAAAAGGGAACCAAAGTTTTTGCTGGACTTTAGATTAAAAGCGTACAAGCAGTGGCTGCAGATGAAAGAGCCTAATTGGGCGCATGTTTCATATCCTAAAATTGATTATCAGAATATTATCTATTTTTCAGCGCCAAAGCAAAAAAAGAAACTAGAGAGTATGGATGAGGTGGATCCTGAATTAAAGAAGACCTTTGAAAAGCTTGGAATTCCACTGAGTGAGCAGAAACGATTGAGTGGCGTCGCGGTGGACGCCATTTTTGATAGTGTTTCTGTGGCAACCACATTCAAAAAACAATTAGAAGAAGTGGGTGTCTTGTTTTGTCCGATCTCAGAAGCGGTGACACGCGTTCCTGAAATTGTAGAAAAATATTTGGGGTCAGTGGTCCCGGTGGGAGACAATTATTTTGCGGCTTTGAATTCAGCTGTATTTAGTGACGGGTCGTTTGTGTATATTCCAAAAAACACGAAGTGCCCAATGGAGTTGTCATCGTATTTTAGAATTAATACCGAGGGGTCTGGACAATTTGAGCGGACGCTGATTGTCTGTGAAGATGATAGTTATGTGAGTTATCTAGAGGGATGTACGGCCCCTCAATTTGACACCAATCAATTGCACGCGGCAGTGGTTGAATTAGTCGCCTTGAATCGTTCTGAGATTAAATATTCTACTGTGCAAAATTGGTTTGCTGGTGATGCTAAAACGGGTAAAGGAGGCATCTATAACTTTGTGACCAAGCGGGGCAAATGTGTGGGTGAAAAATCTAAAATTTCCTGGACGCAGATTGAAACCGGCTCAGCAATTACCTGGAAATACCCGAGTTGCATTTTGCTGGGGGATGATTCAGTGGGTGAATTCTATTCGGTTGCGTTAACAACTAATAAGCAGCAGGCGGATACTGGGACAAAGATGATTCATATCGGCAAGAACACCAAGAGTACGATTATTTCTAAGGGAATTTCTGCTGGAAATTCGAATAATAATTATCGCGGATTGGTACAGGTCAATAAAGGGGCTGTGAATGCGCGAAACTATACGCAATGTGATTCGTTGCTTGTGGGTTCTGAATGCAATGCGAACACGTTCCCGTATATGGATATTCGTAATGCCTCTGCGCGTGTTGAACATGAAGCTTCGACCTCCAGGATCAGCGAAGACCAATTGTTTTATTTACAACAACGTGGAATTAGCCAGGAAGACGCAGTGAGTACGATTATTAATGGTTTTTGTAAGGATGTGTTTCGTGAGTTGCCTACAGAATTCGCAGTAGAGGCAACACAATTATTAGGTTTGAAGTTGGAAGGAACAGTAGGGTAGGAGGGTTATGTTAAACATTGATAACTTGCATGTGTCGATTGATAACAAGACAATTTTAAATCACTTTAAATTACATGTGAATGCAGGTGAGGTGCATGCCATTATGGGACCTAACGGTTCTGGCAAAAGTACCTTGTCAAAAGTCATTTCCGGAGATCCTCATTATGTCGTTGATGACGGAGATATTTATTTTGAGTCATTCGACTTGTTAGAAATGGATCCTACCGAACGCGCTTTAAAGGGAATCTTTCTGGCGTTTCAATATCCGGTGGAAATACCAGGCGTTAACAACGCCAGTTTCTTGCGCATGGCCTACAACGCTAAACGCAAATTTCATGGTGAAGAGGAGGTGGATCCTCTTGAGTTTCAAAAAATTCTGAAAGAGAAGTCAAAATTGGTCAATATTAATCCCGCATTATTAGAGCGCTCGGTGAATCAAGGATTTTCGGGTGGTGAAAAGAAGAGAAATGAAATTTTGCAAATGGCCGTCTTGGACCCTAAACTTGCGATTTTAGATGAGACAGATTCTGGGTTAGATATTGACGCGCTGCGTGATGTGGCAGAAGGGGTGAACGGTATGCGTACTGAGCATAATGCGTTTATTGTGATTACACATTATCAGCGGTTATTGAATTATATTCAGCCTGACTTTGTTCATATCTTGCAAAATGGACGGATTGTGAAGTCTGGTGGTAAAGAGTTGGCCTTGGAACTAGAAGAAAAAGGCTATGATTGGTTAAAGCCGTCAAAGGTTTAGGGATTTATGGTGATGACATTAGATCAATATAGAAATCCAGCGTGTGCCGAGTATGTGGGTAATATTTTGCAACATGTCGGGCAGTCCAAGAATACGTGGTTGTCTGACAGTAGAAAGAAAGCGGTAAAGAATTTATCGCAAGTTGGTTTTCCTACTCAGCATCACGAAGGTTGGAAGTACTTAGACATTACGCCTATTTTCAATGTAAATCGGCAAGATGGCGCATCATTGTTTGAGCAAGGTGGCGTGGTTGAAGCAGCGACAGCGCGGATGAATGCTTATGCAGTTTCCAATTATGTTTTGATCAATGGGGTATGGGGAAATAAATTGGGAAAGCCCGTTGTTTCTGGAACACAGTCTTACCATCTTTCAGGGCAGACAAAGATGAGTGAAGATTTACGCGCATATTTAGCAGACAGTGTAGCACAAGAAGCTAATCCTGTTGCGATGGCTAATGGCATGCAATTTGAAGATGGTCTTTGCTTACAATTTGAAAAAAAAGCAGTTGTGGATGAATGTACTGTTAATGTAATCGCTTACGCAAAGGATGGTGCCGCCGAGATCTTTTCAAGAATTCTCATTGTGGCAGAAGAGGACAGTCAGGCCAAGGTGGTGATTCGACACTTGGGAGCTGGCTATGGAAGCTATCTGGATAATTGCGTGATTGATGTCATCTTAAAAGAGCGTGCTTCATTGGATCTTGTTTTAATGCAAGATGATACCGCTTCTGGAACTTTGTTGTCTCAAGTGAATGTGCATCAAGCAAAAGATTCTAATCTGCAATGGAAGTCATTTATTGTCAACGGCGCATTATCCCGCAGTCAGATGAATATTAATTTAGATGGCGAAGGTGCCGTGTTTGATTTCAAGGGTGTTTGCACTTTTGGTCAGACTGAAAGGCACTATCAGCACATTACGGTAGATCACTTTCATCCGCTTGGAACCAGTCAGCAAGTGTTTAAATCGGTTTTGGGAAATCAGGCAAAGACAGAATTTAATAGCATTGTGTATGTGCATCGCAACGCGCAAAAAAGTCAATCGCATCAATTAAATCGCAATTTGATGTTGTCAGATGAAGCGCAGGCTTACTCCAGGCCACAGTTGAAAATTTATGCCGATGATGTTCAATGCAATCATGGCGCGACAACAGGTCAGATTGATGACAAAGAGTTATTCTATTTGCAGAGCAGAGGATTTTCAAAAAACGAAGCGAGGCATGTTCTGATTTATGGATTTGTAAAAGAAATAATTCAAACTGTTCCTGATGTTGAGGTTGCAAAAGAAATAGAGACTGTAGTGAGTGACAAACTCACAAAATTATTGAGCTAGAGGATAAGTGATGGCAATGGCAGTCAGTGACAAAAAAAATGAAAAAAAGGTAAAAGAAGACTTTCCGTTGCTGTGGCGACAGATGAACGGCCAGCCCTTGGTGTATTTGGATAATGCGGCAACCACGCAAAAGCCGCTATCGGTGATTAATCGCATTACTGAATTTTATAAAAACGAATATGCCACGGTGCATCGGGGCGTTTATGCGCTGAGTCAAGACTCAACAATCGAATGTGAGTTAGTGCGCGATAAATGCAGGGGGTTTTTAAACGCCTCCATGAAAGAAGAAATTGTGTTCGTTCGAGGTGCCACAGAAGCGATAAACTTGGTTGTTTCGACTTACGGAGAAGAGCACGTTGGTGCGGGTGATGAGGTGATTATTACAACCATCGAGCATCATGCCAATCTTGTGCCCTGGCAACAGCTTTGCGAACGCAAAAAAGCGATTCTTCAAGTGGTACCCGTAAACGATCGGGGCGAATTAGATATGACTGCTTATGAGAAGCTATTGTCTAATAAAACCAAGATCGTAGCCGTTGGGCATGTCTCAAATGCGCTTGGAACCATTAATCCGGTCGAAGAAATCACACAATTGGCCCATACAGTTGGAGCGAAAGTCTTGATTGATGGCGCGCAAGCCGTTCCGCACCTTTCCGTTGATGTGCAGAAAATAAATTGCGATTTTTACGTGTTTTCTAGCCACAAAGTGTATGGACCAACGGGCATTGGCGTTTTATTCGGTAAGAAAGCTATTTTAGAGAAGATGAAGCCGTATCAATATGGTGGAGATATGATTGAAAGTGTTCGCTTTGAAAAAACCACTTTCGCACAGGTGCCGCAAAAATTCGAAGCAGGAACGCCGGCGATTGCTGAGATCGTGGGCCTAGGTGCGGCAATCACATACCTCGAATTACTTGGGTATGAATGGATTCAGCGGCATGAAGGAGATTTATTGGCGTATGGAACGCAACAATTACAAAAGGTAAAAGACTTGCGAATTATTGGAACGGCAAAGAATAAGGCAAGTGTCATTTCCTTTGTTTTAGGGCATATCCATGCGCATGATATCGGGTCGATTTTAGATCAGTGCGGGATTGCAATTCGGGCGGGTCATCACTGCGCACAACCCACGATGAAACGTTTTGGTGTGCCGGCGACCGTACGCGCGTCGTTCGCAGTCTACAATACACATGAAGATATTGATAAACTAATTCAAGGATTAAAACGTGTTCAAGAGGTGTTCGCATGAGCGGTGTCAGTGATATCTATCAAGAAGTAATCCTGGATCACAATAAAAAACCGCGCAACTACAAGGTTGTCAAAGACGCCAACCATTATTGTCATGGCGTGAACCCATTGTGTGGTGATGACTATCACGTTTTTGTCAAGACGACACCAGAAGGTGTGATTGATGATATTGGTTTTCAGGGAGAGGGTTGCGCAATATCCAAAGCGAGTGCTTCGATGATGACTTCAAACGTGAAAGGGAAGCCTATTTCTGAAGCAACAGAGGCTATTTGTCATTTTATTGAATTAATTACAAGAGACTGCCTCGAAGAGAAAAAAGAGGCTATGGGGAGTTTAATGGCATTTGAAGGTGTTCGAAAGTTCCCAGTTCGTGTAAAATGTGCAGCGCTGGCCTGGCGGGCGCTCGAAAAAGCTTTAAAAAATGAGTCGATTAAAGATAAACCATCTGAGAACGAATTGATGATCTCTACGGAGTAACAGGAGGAATTATGGGTGATGATGTAAAAAATATTGAAATTTCAGCTGAGATGACACCGAATCCCAATACATTAAAATTTGTTGTGAATAAAATGTTATTGGATAAAGGTTCAATTAATATTGCGTCAAAAGAAAAGGCAGATAAAATTGTCGTGGCCAAAAGTTTATTTGGTATTGAAAATGTGACAGCCGTGATGATTGGGCCGAGCTTTATTAGTGTGACTAAGAAGCCTGAAGCGGCCTGGGATCCTATGGTGGGACCCATTGCTGAAACGATTCGAACGGAACTAGAAAAAAGTGACTTTGAGATTCCCCAAGAAGTTGTATCAGCGGCGCCCAATGACGCGGTGTCTGAAATCGAAACCAAGATCAAGGCGATTCTAGACAAAGAAATCCGTCCTGCTGTCGCACAAGACGGAGGCGATATTATATTTTACGGCTATGAAGATGGTGTCGTGACCTTACACCTGCAAGGCGCCTGTAGTTCTTGCCCAAGCTCTGTGATGACATTGAAAATGGGCGTTGAAAATCGGTTAAAGGAAATGATTCCCGAAGTGAAGGAAGTCGTTCAAGTATAGCTATGGCAGAAGAGAAAAAACTTTCCAGCGTTGAAATCATCAAGGAAAAGAGTCGTTTTTTAAGAGGATCTATTCAGGAAACGCTTTTAAATCCTGAGGCCACGCACTTTTCAAAAGACGATATTCAGCTCACAAAGTTTCACGGGTTCTATCAGCAAGACGACCGTGATATTCGAAAAGAACGCACCCAAAAGGGTCTTGAGCCTGATTATTCCATGATGATCAGGGTAAAGATGCCAGGCGGCGTGTGCAGTGCAGAGCAATATATCGCCCTAGATGCTTTATGCGATACGGCTGGAAAAGGCGATATGCGCATTACCACGCGTCAGGGCATTCAATATCATGGTGTGGTCAAAGGCAAGATCAAACCTCTGATTCAAAAAATTAATGAAATTCTCTTAACAACGATTGGCGCCTGTGGTGATGTCGTACGTAATGTGATGGCATGTCCTGCGCCCACGACAAGTCGTAGCAAAGCTCAGGTGATTGACTGTGCAAAATTGGTCTCAGATCACTTCTTGCCAAAAACAACGGCTTATCATGAAATTTGGCTCAACGGGGAAAAGGTGGCTGACTCCAAAAAAGAGTTCGAGCCTATTTACGGTGAATGTTATTTGCCTCGTAAATTCAAAATAGGGGTTGCGTATCCGGAAGATAATAGCATTGATATTTACACCAATGACATTGGAATCGTTGCTGATATTCAAAATGATACGCTAAAAGGATTTACTGTGCTTGTGGGAGGTGGAATGGGCTTCACGCATGGACAAACTGTGACGGAGCCTATTTTATCAAAGCCCCTGTGCTACACATCGCCAGATGCATTAATTCCAGTCTGTGAAGCGGTAGTAAAGGTTCAGCGGGATTTTGGCAATCGTGCAAACCGTAAACAGGCCCGTCTTAAATATTTAATTCGTGAATGGGGCATTGATAAATTTAAAAAGGAAGTTGAAAAGGTATACGGAAAGTCCTTGATAAAACCACTGGAGCTAAAATGGGTCAAAACCGATTTTCAGCATGGTTGGCATGAACAGGGCAATGGGTTGTGGTTTTATGGGCTGCCCATTGAAAATGGCCGAGTAAAAGACGAAGGCAGTAAAAAATTACGTACAGCACTTCGTACGATTGCCCAGCAACTGAAACCCGAATTTCGTTTCACAGCATGGCAAGATGTCTTGATTTGCAATATCAACCAGGGCGATAAAAAGGCCTTGGAAGAAACATTGCGTCAATTTCAGGTACCCTTGGTGGAAGAAGTGAGCAATATGCGTAAGGAATCAATGGCCTGCGTTTCGCTTCCGACTTGCGGACTTGCCTTAACGGAAGCAGAACGGTATTTACCTACGCTTTTGACCGCACTTGAACGATGCCTAGATGAGATTGGTCTAGGTAATGAGCATGTGATTGTGCGTATGACCGGATGCCCCAATTCATGTGCCCGTCCGGGAACTGCGGAATTAGCATTCGTGGGACGCATGCCAGGGGCTTATAATGTGTACTTAGGGGGAAGTCACTTGGGTACGCGTTTGAACGAACTGGCATGGGAACGTGTTCCAGAAAAAGAATTGGTTTCCAAACTAAAGCCAATTTTCGAATCGTTTAAGAACAATCGTCAAACCAACGAACGTTTTGGAGATTATTGCCACCGTGTTGGCGTCAAACAATTAGCAGGTTAATAAGATCAATGGAGGTTAGTATGTCTGATGCATTTACAGAAAAAGTAAAAGATCAAATTCAAAAAAATAAAATCATGCTTTACATTAAAGGGACAAAGCAGGAACCTCAATGTGGTTTTTCTGCGCAGGTTGTACATATTTTTAATACATTAGGCAAGCCGTATGAAACAGCCGATGTGCTATCCGATCCAGAGCTACGATCACGTATGGAAGAAGTGTCCAATTGGCCGACATTTCCACAGGTCTTCATTAAGGGAGAGTTTGTGGGAGGTTGTGACATCGTAACGGAAATGTTTGAAAGCAATCAGCTACAACCACTTGTTCAAGACATTGCCTAATACAGCGACTTTAATCAAAGAGATTCTGACGACCGACTTAAGCCCTCAACACTTAGAGGTTCTAGACGAAAGCGCGCAGCATGCGGGCCATGCGCAACAGAAGCAATTTGGCGGGGGACATTACCGTGTGCGGATCTCTTCAGAAGCTTTCAAGAACAAGTCGAGAGTGGAGCAACATCGTTTGATTTACGCTGCTCTCAAGTCGATCAGCGATCAAATTCACGCCTTGGCGATAGAAGTAGTCTAGCAAACTTCCCAGTGTCAACAGTTTCACTTTCATAAAACTACGTAGTCACTACGTAGCGATAAAAATTACAATATCAACGCAAATTAGAATGTGATACTATGAACGATGTGTTGTTCGTAGCTGTGATTGATCACGCTTGGCCCACCTCTGGCCAATGACTGCGATAGTCACTAATACAGCAGCAATGACAGCCACAAGAAAATAAACTCCCCACACGACACCTTTTGTCATCTTTGAATCAGGATCACCAAAACAAACCATACAGGCATAAGCATTGGGTGAGGCCAAACACAGACTTAACAGACAGCTCAGTGCGAAGTGAATAGATTTCATGACTTGAAAGTTGTAAAAAAATATCGAATAAGATATCCGATTAAGAGAACCGCAATAACAAATGAACCATAACCATAAGATTGATATGTCGCAGCTTGTGGAACAGCGAAAGTCCAGATCCCAAAGCCAACACTTAAGAGGATTGAACAGCTAATGAGAAATGCATGAACATATTTCAATGACATAGAATTACGGAATTATTGGTACCACAACATGTGATGTTTGTGGTAACAGGGTTAATACAACAAAGAAAAACACAGTTAAAGCCAAAATAGCAATGATGATCTTGCGCTCTCCTAGTAAGTGCATAAAAAAGAGCGCCACAAGTCCGGCTTTAATTGACGCGATAATAAAGGCCAAGGCAATGGCTGCTGGACCAGGAAGATCAAGCGTCGATACCCATACCGTTACCACGGTTAAGATGGCAAGTGCTATAAAAATAGTTATGTATGTTCTAACATGCTTTTTGACTGCCTCTGGAGAAGTCGCTGACATAAGTGCTCCTATAGGAGATAGAGTGTGGGGAATAAGAAGATCCACACTAAATCAACAAAGTGCCAATACAATCCGGCACATTCTATACGATTCGTAAACATTTCAGGCTTTGTTTGCCATAGCTTACTTCCGGGAAATAGAAAGTATGTATTTACAATAATGCCACCAATGACGTGAATCGCATGCAATCCTGTGAGCGTAAAATAGATGGCATAAAATATACTGGTGCTTGGAAAGTGGTGATGCTCAAACTTATGGCCATATTCTACTGCTTTAATACCAAGAAACACAAATCCCAATATGACGGTGATGGCCATGTACATTTTATACTTAGATAAGTTCTTCATGGCCAAAGAAGCCCAAGACATGACCATGGTAACACTCGAAATAATGAGAATAAGCGTATTAATGGTTGCCAGCTTAACATTGAGCAACTCATGCCCAACTGGCCAAGAATCAGCGCCGGTGCGCAGTAAAACCAAGGCGGAGAATAAACCACCAAATAGCATCACTTCTGAGGCCAGAAACAACCATATACCCAGCTTCCCATTGGTAACGCCACTAACGGGGTGTGGCTTATCTATCCATTTAATTTCTGCACTCATTTATTGCTCCGCATTTTGAGGTAAATAATCTTCTCTTTGACCCGGTACACTATATTCATAAGGCCCGCGTAGCACAACAGGCTCTCTTTCAAAGTTTCCATGGGGCGGGGGCGTCGGTGTCGCCCATTCTAATGTTGTCGCTTTCCAAGGGTTGGTATCTACTTGCTTGCCCTTGAATGTGCTCCAGATCAGATTAAAAATGAAAGGCAACTGTGCAATCGCTAAGCCCCAAGCGGCATAAGAGACAACGACATTCAGAACTTGGGTGGGCTGCGCATGGGCATATTCGGTTGGGTTCCAAAGGCGACGCGATACACCTGCCAGCCCCATCGAAAACATGGGCATAAACACAATATTAATCAAAATAAATGATGCCCAAAAGTGAATTTTTCCTAACACTTCGCTCATTTGTCGTCCCGTGATTTTGGGGAACCAAAAATAAGTCCCCGCCATGAGCGCAAACAAGGTGCCAGGCGCAACCACATAGTGAAAGTGTCCAATGACATAGTAGGTATCATGCAAGTGAATGTCAGAGGCTGTTAACCCCAAGGGCAAGCCTGTCAGCCCACCAATGGCAAACATAGGTAAAAAGGCGAGCGCAAAGCACATGGGCGTATTAAAGCGAATAGATCCACCCCATAAGCTCAGCAACAAGCATGTCAGCAAGATTACCGATGGGATTGAAATAATCATGGTTGTAATTTGAAAGAAATTACTCATGGTTGTTCCCATGCCCACTAAATACATATGATGTGCCCATACGATAAATGACATGAATCCTAAAAACAGCGCTGCACCAACCATATTTTTGTAGCCATAAAGGGGTTTACGTGTATTATTCGCAATAATTTCTGCCACAATACCCATGGCAGGTAATATGAGCACATAAACTTCTGGATGTGCCAGGAACCAAAATAAATGCTGCCAAAGCAAAGGATTGCCTCCGCCGCTTATTTGCAAGGCTTCTCCGCTGACAACAAGTCCAGACGGCATAAAAAAGCTGGATCCGGCCAGACGATCCATGAGTTGTAATATGCCTGCTGCTTCAAGTGGGGGAAAGGCAAGCAATAAGAGAAAACTGGTGATGAACTGTGCCCAAACAAAAAATGGTAAGCGACTAAATGTTAGTCCATCTGCACGAAGCTGCACGATGGTCACAATGAAGTTCACAGAGCCGAGTAAGGAGGACGTGATTAAGAAAACCATGCCAATTAACCAAACCGTTTGTCCTACCGGAGCAATATTTGATAAAGGTGGATAGGATGTCCAGCCTGACTGTGCCGCCCCTTGTGGGAAAAAGAAGCTCGCCAGCATGACAATGCCACCTGTGAGATAGACCCAATAGCTCATCATATTTAATTTTGGAAAGGCCATGTCGGGCGCACCGATTTGCAATGGAACGAGATAATTTCCAAAGGCACCAACTCCTAAAGGAACTACACCTAAGAAAATCATAATCGTGCCATGCATCGCGCCCAATTGATTGTAAAACTCAGGCAGTATAATGCCGCCCGGCGCATTTGACATCCCAAAGAGTACGCCAAATAAAGGCAGGGGTTGACCTGGAAAAGCTAACTGCCAACGCATGACGCTCACCAGCGCAAAGCCAATAAGCAAAAAGATCATAGCGGTTATACCGTACTGGATGCCTATGATTTTATGATCGACTGAAAAAATGTACTTTTTCCAAAAAGAGGGAGAATGTTCTTTGCTCATTCTGACGCGTCTTCCTGTTTCGGTGTTTGAGAATCAATCCATTTATCAAACTCAGATTGTGTCATGACGTTAAAAAAGCCCCGCATACGATAGTGTCCTAATCCGCACAATTGTGCGCACGCGATTTCAAATTTTCCTGTGTCTATAGCTTCAAATGTTACCGGAATTTGCTGTCCGGGAATGGTGTCTTGTTTCACGCGCATGACAGGCAATGCAAAGCTATGAATGACATCTTTGGATGAGAGTTGCACAATAATGGGTTTGTTCACAGGGATATTCAATTGATTGATGGTGGTAATATCATCTTTGGCGGCCGGGTCATTTTGATCGAGACCAATCGGGTTCTCAGTTGAAATGAGTTTTGGCATGGATTCGCCAAATTGACCATCTTTACCCGCATAATGGATATTCCATGCAAATTGCTCGGCTACGACTCGAATGACTACCGATTCTGAGGCTTTTGGCATATCAAAACGAAATTGATGAAAAATCGGGAAAGAAAATCCGACAAGTAAAAAGGCTTCAAAAAGAGCAACGAAGACTTCAATCCATGTTGGCAATTTATAATGCTTATTATGATACAGAGCTTTAGAGTCCTTTTTGGCTCTAAATTGAACGAGTGCAATCACAAAATAGATCAGCCAGCCGACAAATAGGACCAGCATGAAGACGTGGAAGATGCGGATTAATTTGTCAATTTCTCCACCATGCGCGGATATGTTGATAGGCAGTCCAAAGCCGTAATATTTGTCCATATAGGCGTGTCATTGTGCAGCAAATTGAAAAAAAATTCAAGTATCAATTTATGTAACCTGTATTTCTGACTTGACTTGAGCATGTTTTTTAGACAGGATGTGACGCGCATCACAAGGACCTGAATGAAGCAAACTGTCAAAGATACACTCAATACACAAGCGGCAAATAACGAAAAAATTATTGCCTGGTTACGCCTTTCTTTTGGGTTGGCGATATTGCCTGATATTTTCTGGCCTCAAGTGCTCCAGCTTCTGGAGCTCTTCTGGGATATTACACTTTTAGCTTATTTCATAGTGGCAGGTCTATGTGCCTGGCGGTTTGCGAACTATGCCTGGGCGCGTTTTGCTTTGTTGACAGGGGATTTAATCATCGCATTTGCTTCGATTATGAGTTATCTACCCTCAGTGCAGGCCTATTTAGGTGTTCATGTGCGTACGGAGAACACACTTGCCTTATTTGTGTTTACCGCGCTGATGGGGTGCTTCTTTATAGTGACAGCCTCATTGCGTCTATCTCGTTTTGCTGTGATTTACGCCACAGCCTTTGTGGTGTTGACGATGATTGGAATGAATCACATATCGCGTAATGATGCTGAATTTGTGCTCATGCCCGTTATTGTTGTGATGATCACAGGCATTTTAAGTTTCTGGGTCATGCAACGTATGCGGACCATGCTAAGTGATTTGTCTGAAAAGGAGCAATTGGCAAGATTCCTGCCGCCAGAATTAGTGGAACATGCAGCAAAAGATCCATCCTTGTTGCGATTGGGAGGAAAACGTCAGAGTGTCAGTATGATGTTTGTGGATATTAGAGGATTTAGCGAGCTGTCGGTGCAGAAAGAACCTGAACAGGTGGTGGAAGTGCTCAATCAATATTTTAGAGAAATCTCAGAGGTAGTCTATAAGTATAGAGGCACCTTGGATAAATTTATGGGGGATGCCATGATGGCTCTATTTGGTGCACCGATTGCCAATCCAGATGAT
>Ga0066640_10000988_pt1 | contig 17025 bp, 19 predicted proteins | sample CryGeyCG2114_020_2_FD_59505 | JGI IMG/M metagenome (GOLD analysis project Ga0066640, IMG submission 59505) | Groundwater microbial communities from aquifer - Crystal Geyser CG11_big_fil_rev_8/21/14_0.20 | ecosystem: Environmental > Aquatic > Deep subsurface > Groundwater | place: USA: Utah... | reverse complement strand
GCTGGTTACAACCTTAACTAAACGGATGGCTGAAGATTTGTCTGAATATTTAAATGAAGCAGGGATTAAAGTTAGGTATCTACATTCTGATGTGCAAACTTTAGACAGGATTGAGATTTTGCGGGGGTTGCGCCTTGGCGACTTTGATGTTTTAGTCGGGATCAATCTTTTGCGCGAAGGGCTGGATTTGCCCGAGGTCTCGCTGGTTGCTATCCTTGACGCTGATAAAGAGGGCTTTTTGCGCTCTGACACTTCACTTATCCAAACCGTTGGCCGGGCAGCGAGGAATATTAACGGGACAGTTATCCTTTACGCGGAGAGGATGACTGGTTCCATGAAGCGGGCTCTTGATGAAACTGACCGCCGCCGTGCCAAACAGGTTGAATATAATAAAAAATATAAGATTACCCCCAAAACAATTGTCAAAGAGATCTCTGATATTTCAGAGCGGATAGTTGAGAGCAAGTTGGAAGAGATTAAGCACCTGAAAGAGTTTTTACCTAAAGAAGAAGTTCCTGATTTAATCAGGTCACTCGAAGAGGAGATGGCGATGGCGGCAACAGAGCTAAACTTTGAGCGGGCGGCTGAAATCCGCGATCGGATCAAGGAGCTGAAAAAGGCGTTTGGGCTGCTTGGGCCGGCTTAAAAATATGGCTTAAAAATAGCTTGAAATTTTACCTAAAAAGTGACGAAGTATATCTAAGATGGACATTCAAAACGTGGTTATAACTTCAAGCGCCACAATTGAAAAATTTGATCCCCGGGAAACCTTGCAGCCAGTGCGGCTGGAGCAAGATACAGTGATTGAAGGAATCAAGGTTCCCAGGCATACCTGGGTTATTAGAGGCCCAAGGCCAGAGCGGAGCCTGTTGCGCTTGCTGATTTTAGCCAGACCAACCCTTATCCAGGGGAAGTTCTATGCCCAAGGCTCAAGCGTGACTTTTCACCCGAACGGTAGAGTAGCTCAAGGTCGCTTAGTTGACGGCCGTGAAGTCCACCTTGATCCTGCTGGCAATATTACTCGCATCATCCAGCGCCAAAACCCTTAATCCACGCAAGTTTTAGCCGGTTTTACTCGATAAATATAGTAGAGGGATTCCCCTTTGGAGGAACAAATATGCCGGGTGGAGGTATTCAACCATTTAGAGAGAGTGGCGTGCCAGGAGCTAGGCCTGTAATTGGTCAGCCCCAGGCTGTTCCTGTGCCTGCTGCGCCAGAAGAACCACAAGATATTGTAGAGATTTCTCCTCAAGCAGAACAAGTGCCAACAGCGCCTGAACCTTTGGTTGCAAATCCCAGTCTTAGCATTGTTTGCAGATTGTTAGAACGTGCTGCGGAGCGTCGAGATGCCAGTGGTGTTCGTTCTGCCGTTTGCAGCTTAGAAAGGCTCCTGCCGGATTGTCACAATGCCGAAGATTTAAGGTTGGTTTTGCAAAGTGCGCTGCTTTTGCAACAAGCTAGGGGAGGAGAACCATTGGCTAGGCGCTTGTATAATTTTGTACTTAGTTTACCTCAAGACCAGTTGCAGCCTGAAGAGTTGGCGCAGGTTAGGTTGGCTGGCCGTTGTTTAGGCGAGATGAATCTACCCACAATTAGGACTCAAGATGGTGGGAGAATCCGTTTTGCAACTTTTTCTCAAGAGGGGATTGTTGTTCCGGAGGAGCTGATTGATGTGCCAGCAGGTTCTGCTATGAGTCGGGTTCTGCCGACAGAAACCCAAGCTTTGCCAGATAACTTTGCGCAGTTTTTTGATGACTGGGTGTCTGCAAATGGCAATGTCCTGACCGAACTAGGCATTGCTGATGTTCGTCATATGAGCCCTCAAGAAGCGGCAGCGCTCTCTGCTCGTTTTGTTGAAGATCACTTAGCATATGATGATACTGATTTGTCCCATGTCTCTGATTCCCCTGATCCGCAGGAGGTCTTTCAGAATTTATTGCGGGGTAGAGGTGTTTGCCGGCATTATGCCATTGCTACTAACTTGGTATTTGATTATTTACGCACAACTTATGTTGGGCAGTTAGCTAATTCATACATCTTATTTCAAGCTGGCCGGTCAGATGATCTAGGCGGTGATCGATCAGAGGGACATGCTTGGTGTATTTTAGTAAGCCAGGTCAGTCAAGGTGAATGGGTAATGCAGGCGATTGATCCGTCGACTCACGATAGTGCTGGTGGCGGTTTTGACGCGATGCTTGATGGTCCAGGAACATTTAATTGCGGTACCCAGCTGGATCTGGTTTTTTCCCTGGCCAGAGATGGGGTGATCAGCCGAGAAGAAGCTATCAGAACTTTAAATGATTACGTGGATAATAACCCAAATTCACCCAGGATTCCCTTTGCTTACTGGTATCTGGCGGCTCTTTCTCCCGGAGGTTCTAACATGAGACGGGAGAATTTACAAGCAATAGTTGATCTGGGTAACAACCCATTGGCTGACAACGCTAGTCGACTTTTAGAGACTAGAAGTTATTAATTTGTCTTGATATACCTTGGTTGAGAATTATGCTAAAATAGTCATAATAGACTTTTAAATTGGAGGCAATTTTATGACTAATTTTGGCAATGTATTAACCGCAATGGTAACACCACTTAAAAAAGACCTTTCTGTTGATTATGCCATGGCAGAAAAACTGGCAGATCACCTGGTCAATAATGGTTCTGACGGCTTGGTCCTTCACGGTACAACCGGGGAATCACCAACCTTAACTCACGAAGAAGAATATGAGCTTTACCGCGTAGTTAAAAAAGCTGTTGGCAAAAAATGTAAAATAGTTGCCGGGACAGGGTCAAATTCCACTGCCACAACTATTAAATCAACCAAAGAAGCCGAAAAAATTGGGGTTGACGGGGCGATGATTGTGGTCCCTTACTATAACAAACCGCCGCAGGAAGGGCTCTACCAGCATTTTAAAGCAGTGGCAGATAATACCTCCCTGCCGCTGATTATTTATAATATCCCCGGCCGCACTAGCCGCAATATGGAGACAGAGACAGTGGCTCGTTTGGCTGAAATTAAAAATTATGTTGCTGTGAAAGAGGCTTCGGGCAATCTTGACCAGGTAGCTGCGGTGCGCAAAGCTACCCCAAAAGATTTTATAATTTACAGCGGTGACGACAATTTAACCCTGCCGATTATGGAGCGGGGCGGGATTGGTATTATCTCAGTGGCCTCACACCTGGTGGGTAAGAAGATCAAAGAGATGGTCTCTTTGTTTTTACGGGGAGAAAAAGAAGGGGCTAAGGAGCTTAATGACAAACTGATGCCGCTTTTTGAAGCGATTTTTGTCACCACCAACCCGATTCCTGTTAAAGCCGGGCTGGCGATGATTGGTTTTCCTGTTGGCGGCGTGCGGCTCCCTTTAGTTGATGCCACTGACCAGGAAAAAGAGGTTGTGCGAAAAGCCTTAGCAGACCTTGGCCTTGTTTAAAATACTCCTTCACACCTGCTGCGGACCCTGCAGTACCTATGTTGTTAAATCTTTGCGTGAGCAAGATTTTGAGGTCGCCGGCTATTTTTATAATCCCAATATTCAGCCCCAAGAAGAATATGATAAGCGTTTGCAAACTATGAAGCAGTATGCAGCTGCTGTTTCTTTTGAGGTCATCTATGAGTCTAATGATACAAAGTTAACGCCTAAGGAATGTGAGCATTGTTATCGGGCCCGGCTTGGTAAAACCGCTCAATCTGCCAAACGGCAAAGCTTTGAGTATTTTTCAACCACGCTATTAATCAGCCCATACCAGAAGATTGAATTGATAAAAAAAATAGGGGATGAAATTGGGGCCCAAGTTGGTGTAAAATTCCTTTGTCAAGATTTCCAAAAAGGATACAGGGAGAGCCGAGCCTTGGCTCGCGAGCTAAATTTATATATGCAAAGGTATTGTGGATGTCAAAACTAAGAAAACTGCTGGATAGCCAAAAAATGACCCTGATTGCCGAAGTGCCGGATAATGACTTGGCGCTGGCTACAATTGCCGAAGATTCAGGTATTGATGCTTTGCTCCTGCGCATCAATACCCATGAGCTGAATGATTTTGAAACCGAGAAAGAAAACCTGGAGAGAATTTTAGCGCAAGTAAAGATCCCCGTAGGGCTCTCTGCTGGCTGGGAAAAACTACTTAGCAAAAAAGAGGTTGCCCAGATTTGTCAGCTGGGTTTTGATTTTATTAATATCGGCATTGAACATATCTCTTCTTCACTTTTAAGTAGCAAGCGGATCGGCCGGGTCTTGCGCCTTAATAACCGTTTTTCTCTTGACGATATTGTTGATGTCTCCCGGGATGAGTACCTGGCCATGGACGCGGCTATTATTCCAACCTCAAGCTGGGGTAAGGAATTAGTGGTGGGGGACCTGCAAAACTATATCGCGATTGTCATGTCTGCCGGCCTGCCGGTGATTATTCCGACCCAAAAGTCGATCAAGCCTTCTGAAGTGGCCATTGTGGCTGATACCGGTGCTAAGGGGCTGATTTTAACCCCGATTGTTTTTGGCAGCACCCCCAAGCATATTAGTCTGGTAATGGCTGAGTTTAAGCTGGCTGCCCAAGAGCTGGAGCCATAGTGCCGACTAGACTTAAAAAGAAAAAAGGCTCAAATAAAGCCCAAATTATCGGCGATCGGAACCGCCTGGTTTTAGCTTATATGGAGCTGGCCAAGGATAAGCTTTTTAAAAAGTTAGATGAAAACCGTAAGATGAACCTGGTGGAAGAGGTGTTGGCAGTTGGTGACGATATCGCCACCGGAGTGGTTGATGAGTTTGGGACGCGGGACCCGCGCAAGATTGCAGCCAAGCTGGGGGTGCGGGTTTTTGGCGAGGATCAGGGGCGTAGCCGCCGGGCCGAGTACCGGGACGCTAAAAAAGAAATTGTCATTTATCGCGAATTCCATGAAAAGTTGCTGCGCGAAGTTCACTCAAAAGAGCTCTCTGAACACTTATTAAAGTTTATTGTGGCGCATGAGCTTTTTAGTTATCTGGAGCTTAACCGGGTTGGGGAGATTTATAAGCGTTATAAGTTTGAAGCCTGGAAGATCGGGCCGCTGCGGCGGCAAAAGTTCATAAAAGGATTAAGCCGGGTTGCAGCCCAGGCCTTTACCCAATCTTTGCTTGGCCTTGAGGTCTCACCCCAGGTTTTTGACTATTTAACCTACATCCTCTTCACTAATAATTAGTCCTAAATCATGATATAATTAAGGAATAATGCCTGCTGATTTGCATCTTCATACCAATTTTTCAGATGGGACCGATACGCCGGAAGTGCTGGTTACTTTAGCCAAAGACGTTGGTTTAACCACTATTGCGGTGACTGACCATGACACCGCCGATGGGGTTGTTCCGGCTATCAAAAAAGGAGAAGAGCTTGGGCTGACTGTAATTCCTGGGATTGAGTTTTCTACTGATGATTACAACACTGAAATCCACATTCTTGGTTATTTTGTTGACTTGAATAATGCGTCCTTTCAAGAGAGCTTGAAAAAACTGCAAAAAGGGCGGCAAGAGCGAATTTATAAGATGTGCGAAAAGCTGCAAAAGATGGGGATTAACCTTGCGGCAGAAACAGTTTTAAAAATGGCTGGAAACCAGGCTCCAGGCCGGCCCCATGTGGCCAGGGCGATGGTGCAAGAGGGTTTTATTGACAATTTTCGCGATGCTTTTCGCGGCTTTATTGAGTTTGGCGCCCCGGCTTACACTGAACATTATAAAATGAAAGCCATCGAGGCGATTAAATTGGTTTTAGATGCCGGCGGCCTGCCGGTTTATGCCCATCCCGGGGTCTCAAAATGCGACCAGGTAATACCGGAATTTGTCGCGGCTGGCCTAGCCGGGATTGAGGCGATCTATCCCTTGCATAATGAAGGTCAGACCCAACATTACATCAACTTGGCAATTAAACACGGTTTGCTAATAACCGGCGGCTCTGACCATCATGGCCAGGAACCTAGCCGGAGACTGAAATTAGGCGAGTTTTTGCTCGATGACAAATACGCGGAGAAGCTAAAAAATGAATACTTACGCCGAAATAAATCTTAAAGCGATTAAAGAGAATATTTTAGCCATCAAGAATTTGCTGGCCAGCAAGGTTAAGTTTATGGCAGTGGTAAAAGCTAATGCCTATGGCCATGGAGCCGTGGCTGTGGCGCGGGCCGCGGTGGAAGCCGGGGCCGAGTATCTCTCTGTGGCTAACCTGAAAGAGGCACTTGAGCTGCGCGCAGCTGGGATTTTGGCGCCGATCTTAATTCTCACCGAATCGCCGACCTCGGTAGTTGATGAAATTATTGAGTACGACCTGACCCAGACCACTTACTCTGTTGCCGAAGCCAAAGCCTTGTCTGATGAAGCAAAGAAGCGAAATAAGATTGCTAAAGTTCACGTTAAAATTGATACCGGGATGGGGCGGGTGGGGGGGCTCCCTTCTGAAGCCCTGGCTTTTATTACTAAGATCGCTTCGTTTGACGGTCTGATGATTGAGGGGGTCTTTACCCATTTTGCTTTAGCTGAAGAGCCTCAAGATACTTTCACTACAGCTCAATTTGAAAAATTTAAACAAGTGATAGAAAGGCTGGGTCATATACCACTTAAGCACGCGGCGAATTCCGCGGCCGTCCTCCATCACAGTCAGACCCAATTGGATATGGTAAGGGTGGGGTTAATGATGTACGGTCTTTATCCGCAGGGTAATGGGCGTGGTTTGGTTAGCCTTAAGCCAGCACTCTCTTTTAAGAGTAGGGTTAGCTATGTCAAAAAAATTCCAGCCGGTACTCCTGTTTCTTATGGCTCAACCTATGTTACCCGGAGTGAAACCAACTTAGTGACAGTGCCGGTTGGTTATGCTGACGGCTATAGCCGCAGGCTGTCAAATAAGGGGCAGGTTATTATCCGCGGCCAGCGCTTCCCTGTTGTTGGCCGGGTGACGATGGATTTGATCATGGTTGATGTTGGACAAACCCAAGTTGCTGTTGGTGACGAAGTTGTTTTAATTGGCGAGCAAAACAATCAAATGATTTCGGCTGATGAAGTGGCTAAATTGGCTGACACGATTTCTTATGAGGTTATCACCGGGATTGGTAAGCGCGTGGCGCGGGTTTATAGATAATTCAAAATGTGTTAGTATAAGTTGCTCACATGTCTTACACTTCACTTTATCGAAAATGGCGGTCAAAGACGTTTGACGAGATCGTGGGACAAGACCCGATCGTCCAAACATTAAAAAATGCGATTAAGCATGATCGCCTGGCTCACGCTTACATGTTCTCCGGTCCCCGCGGTACTGGCAAGACCTCAACTGCCCGGATTTTAGCTAAAGCCTTAAATTGCGAGGAAGGGCCAACAGCTGATCCTTGCGGGACTTGCCCCCAGTGCGCCAAGATTAAAGCTGGCCAGTCGGTTAACGTGATTGAAATTGATGCAGCGAGTAATCGCGGCATTGACGAGATCCGCGAATTGCGCGAGCGGGTCCGCTACGCGCCGGTCGAGGGGCGCTATAAGGTTTACATTATAGATGAGGTCCACATGTTGACCCCCGAAGCTTTTAACGCTCTCCTAAAAACTTTAGAAGAGCCGCCAGAACACACGATTTTTGTCCTGGCCACAACCGAGCTGCAAAAGGTCCCGATGACGATCATCTCCCGTTGCCAGCGCCTTGATTTTGGCCGGATAAAACTTAAGGATGTTATGGCCCACCTACAAAAAATTGGGGAGGGTGAGGGACTGGAGATTGAGGAAAAAGCCTTAAATTTAGTTGCCCGCAATTCAGAGGGGTGTATGCGGGATGCGATCTCACTCCTTGACCAATTAGTCTCATTTGCCGGCAATAAAGTTAAATATGATGATGTTATCCTGCTACTCGGGACTGCTAACGAAGACCTTTTATTTGAATTTGCCGATAGTTTGGCTACCAATAATATTCCCAAAGTTTTGGAGCTGATTAGGCGCTCGCTGGAAGAGGGGCGCTCAATTCTTCAGGTGACCCGGGATTTAATTGGCCACTTTCGCAACCTACTCCACATTAAAGTCGGCTCAAGCGAGGTGCTAGAGCTGACTGTTGATTATCTGGAACAGTTAAAAAAGCAGGGAGCTGAATTTGAACTCTCTAGGATCAAAGAGGTTATTAGGGGGCTCTCTAAAGCTGAACTGGATATGAAGTGGCACCCGCATGGGCGGCTTGTGCTGGAGGTAGCGCTGCTGGAAATATTGGATGAAAAGCGGGAAACGGTGACGGTGACGCCGCCCGTATCGATGCCCGTTGGACGTCAATCGGCCGAACAACCTAAACCGATTGACGATACTGGCAGCGCAACCGTAACCGAGAATAGTCCTATAACTAACATCAGGAACAAATGGCCCCAGATATTAGACACTGTCAAAAAGAAGAGCATCTTCGGTTTCGTTTCCCTTCACGAGGGTGAGCCAAGGGAGATCAACAGCCAGGGGAAGCTGGTGATCGCATTTAAACGAGGCTTTTCTTTTCACAAGGAGCGCTTAGATGAGCTGGCCAATAAAAAACTGGTTGAGCAGGCTCTTGCCGATGTCTTGCAGGAGAAATTATTAATTGAATGTGTTGTTTCTGATGAAGCAGCTAAACCGGCGGCTTTGTCAGCCCAATCTGTGGCTGAATTTTTTGGTGGAAAGGTCTTAGCCCAATAAAAAAGGAGGAAAAATTATGTTTGGTAAAATGGGAGATATGATGAAGATGGCCAGAGAGATGCAGGGGAAACTTAAGCAGGTGAAAGAAGAGCTGGAGCGGGAGATGTATGACGGTTTTTCCGGCGGAGCGACGGTGAGGGTGAGCGGGGATATGGAGATCAAAGAGATTAGTGTTGAGCCCAGGCTTTTGGAGATCGCTAAGAAAGACCAGCTCCAAAAAGAGCTGAAAGAAGCGGCCAACAAGGCGCTTAAATCTGCTAAAGACGCGGCAGCCAGGAAAATGAAATCTGTTACCGGCGGCCTTGGACTCCCAGGACTACCTGGAATGTAGAAAAAACAAATAACAAGCACCAAATGACAAACAATACCAAAATTCAAATATTTAATTATTAAAATGTTTTGAATTTGTATTTTGGTGCTTTGGAATTGTTTGGTATTTGTAATTTAAATTATGTATGCAGCAACTTTAGAAAAGTTAATAGATGAGCTTAAGAAGCTGCCGGGCATTGGTCCCAAATCTGCCCAGCGTTTGGCTTTTTATGTTTTGCAAAGCGCACCAATTGATATGCAAAACCTGGTGCAAGCGATTTCTGCTGCCAAGGAAAACCTTAAAAACTGCTCCAAGTGTTTTAATATTACTGATATTGATCCCTGCAAGGTTTGTAATGATGAGAGCCGCGAGACAACTGTCTTATGTGTGGTGGCAGAACCAAAAGACCTGATGGCGATTGAGCGCTCCAGAGAGTTTCGCGGCCACTACCATGTTTTAGGGGGGCTAATTTCTCCCCTTGATGGCTTAGGGCCAGAAGCCTTGCGGATAAAAGAGCTAGTCCAGCGCCTTGAAGCTGAAAAAATTGATGAGGTGGTTTTAGCTATCAGTCCAACGGTTGAGGGTGAAGCCACCAACATTTATTTAACCAGGTTGCTCCGTCCCTTGGGTGTTAAGGTCACCCGCCTGGCGTATGGTTTGCCAATCGGGGCAGACATGGACTATGCTGATGAAGCAACGCTGGCCAAAGCCTTTCAGGGAAGGAGAGAATTATGAAAATCCTAAATCCTAAATCCGAAATCCTAAAATATTTGAAGAAGTGGCTTGAGATTATCTTGCGGCCGATTTATTTTTACACCAAGTTAAAGGGTGAAGAGTGGAAAAATGAGCCGCTCTCTTTTTTGCTTATGACTTCGTGGATTTTGGCTTTTGCCGCGGCCTTGGTTATTTTTATTATCCAATATATTCCCATTGGCAAGACCTTGGTTGAGGGGGTTTCGGGGGTGAAGTTTCTTTTTATTCTGCCGGTCCTCTTAACAATTATTTTTGTATTTTTTATGATTACTTTTCTGATTTTGGGCGGGGTCTTTGTCTCTTTGCTGTTTACCGTGTTATATTTGTCGGCGCTGGTACTTCATTATATCTATCAGTTTTTTGGTGGGAAGGGGAGCCTAAACCAGAAAATCCAAATGGTTTTTTACAGCAGCGCTGTTTTTCTGTTTGCTTTGGCCATCTTTGCTTTAGTCCTTTTGACAAAATTTACTGCTTTTTCTTTTGAGTATTTCCGTTATGGGTATAATTTTATTTATTTTTTAATGTTGCTTTATGTTTATGGCTTGTGGGCGGTTTCAGGACGGAAAAATTACGGCCTTTCCAAGGGGAAAGCTTTTCTAGGCGCTATTGTGCCTCTTTTGGTCTTATTGATTTTCGGTCTCTTATTTGATAAAATAGCACTTTCAAAGCTTGCTCCATGGATAAGCTAAAGGGATCTCGCGTAGGTCGGCCTCTTAGGCCGACAAGTGTGCGAGGCTAAGAGCCTCGCCTACGCGTAATGAGTGGAATTAGTTAGGAGGAAAAAGTAAATGAATGAGATTTTGGAGATTCGTTGGCACGGACGAGGCGGGCAGGGGGCAAAAACTGCAGCCCTTTTGTTTGCAGATGCAGCCCTGTCGCTAGGGATGTATATTCAGGCTTTTCCAGAGTATGGTCCGGAAAGGATGGGGGCTCCGGTCCAATCATTTAACCGATTGGCTAAAAACCCGATTACCATTCACTGTGGTATTACCAGCCCCAAGATTGTGGTGGTCCTTGACCCAACTTTAATGGCCTCTGTTGATGTGACCGGCGGGCTGCTTGAGAGCGGGAGTATTATTGTTAATACTTCAAAGACTCCAGCAGAAATTCGAGCCGAGCTGGGGCTTAAAACAGGAAAAGTTTATACTGTTGACGCTTCAAAAATTGCGACCGAGAAGATTGGCCGCAATATCCCCAATACCCCGATGCTCGGAGCGCTGGCCAAGGTCTCTGCTGCCCTTGATTTTACCGCCATGCTAAAAGATACCGAAGAAAAACTTAAGAAAAAATTTGCCCATAAGCCGGAGATTATCAAAGGAAATATTGAGGCAATTAAGACTGCTTATGAAACTGTGAAGGGAGAGGGCTGATGAAAAAGAATATGGGCTGGAAAGAGCTGCCCCATGGTGATTCTTCACCAGCAGGGACAGCCAACGAGTTTAAGACCGGGGATTGGCGCTCGGAGCGGCCGGTTTGGAACAAAGAAAAATGTATTAATTGTTATTTTTGCTGGGTTTATTGTCCTGATGCCTCGATTTTGCTTGATAAAGACAATAAAGTAGCAGGGATAGATTACGACCATTGTAAAGGCTGTGGTATTTGTTCTGTTGAATGTCCGGTCAAGCCGGAAAAAGCCATAGTCATGAAACCGGAAAGGAGCTAAAAGGATGCCAGTCTTAGCAAGAACAGGAAACGAAGCCATGGCCGAGGCTATGAGACAGATTAACCCGGATGTTGTTGCCGCTTATCCCATTACCCCGGCGACTGAAGTCGTGATGATCTTTTCCAAATTTGTGGCTGATGGTTTAGTTGATACCGAGTTTGTGGCTGTTGAGTCCGAACACTCGGCGATGAGCGCTTGTGTGGGGGCAGCTTCAGCTGGTTGTCGGGTGATGACCGGGACCTCGTCGCAAGGGCTCCAGTTAATGTCAGAAATTTTGCCGATCGCTTCAGCCTTGCGTCAGCCGATTGTCTTGTGCGAGGTTAATAGGGCCCTTTCCGGCCCAATTAATATTCACTGCGACCATAGCGATACCATGGCAGTGCGCGATTTTGGCTGGCTGCAGATCTTTTCGGAAAACGCGCAAGAGGCTTATGATAGTGTGCTGCAGATGATCAAAATTGTTGAAGATGACAAGGTGCGGCTGCCGGGGATGGTGACAACCGACGGTTTTATCATTTCCCACTGCATGGAAAAGATCGAGACCCTTGAGGACGCTGAAGTTAAAAAATATCTTGGCGAACACAAAAAGATAAATTCCACTTTGGACCTTGAAAAGCCAATTACTTTAGGCTCACTTGACCTGCAGGATTACTATTTTGAACACCGGATGCCGATGGCCCAGGCGATGATTGATTCTAAAGAGGTTATCCTTAAAATTGGCCGGGAGTTCGGCCAAAAATACGGTCGCTCTTACGGCTTGATGGAAAAGTATCAGCTTGATGATGCCGAAGTCGCGATTGTGGCGATGGGGTCAACCTGCGGTACAGCTCGGGTAGTGATTGATGAATTGCGGGAAAAGGGGATCAAGGCCGGGATGCTAAAGCTGCGTGTTTTTCGCCCGTTCCCAGCCGCTGAAGTTGCCGAGGCTTTGGCTGGAGTTAAGAGTATCGCGGTGCTTGACCGGAGCGACAGCTTAAATAGCCAAGGCGGCCCGCTGTATACCGAGGTTCGCTCGGCCCTGTATGATGCCAAGACTAAACCAGTTCTTTCCAACTATATATATGGTTTAGGCGGTCGAGAGATTAACCTTGAAGACTTAAAACAAATTTTTACGCAGCAAAAGAGTAATCAGTCCGGGAAGATTGTTTACTTTGGCGTGAGAGAATAGGAGGATAAGTTAAATGGCAACATTAAAAGAATTAGCTACTCGAGAGGAACCATTAACAGGAGGACACAGGGCGTGTGCCGGTTGCGGTGCGCCGATAATTGTAAAACAAGTCTTAATGGCGAGCAAAGATCCGGTGGTGGTTGTTTCTGCTACCGGGTGTCTGGAAGTTGTAACCACAATTTTCCCCTACACTGCCTGGAAGGTCCCATTTTTACACAATGCTTTTGAAAACTCCGCTGCCACCTGTTCTGGGGTTGAGGCTGCCTACAAGTCCTTAAAAAGACAAGGCAAGGTGAAGACCGATCATATTAATTTTGTCGCTTTTGGCGGCGATGGCGGCACCTATGACATTGGCTTCCAGTCCCTCTCCGGAGCGATGGAGCGCGGGCATGACATGCTCTATGTCTGCTACAACAACGAAGCCTACATGAACACCGGGATCCAACGCTCATCTGCCACCCCCAAAGGGGCGGCGACAACAACTGCTCCGGCCGGGAAAGTTATCCCTGGTAAACTGCAGTTTCCTAAAAACTTAACCGAGATCATGGTCGCCCACGACCTGCCCTATGTAGCGCAATCTGCTGTTGGTTTTTGGCGTGATTTAACCCTAAAAGCTGAAAAAGCCTTTTCAAAACGCGGGCCAAAATTTATAAATGTCCTTCAGCCTTGCCGCCTAGGTTGGGATTATAAACCGGAAGATACCTGTAACTTGGGCCGCTTGGCAGCCGATACCTGTGTGTGGCCTCTTTATGAAGTTGAAAATGGCAAATACACTTTAACATATACACCGAAAACCAAAAAACCGGTGGTTGAGTTTTTAAAGGTTCAAGGCCGTTTTCGTCACTTGTTTAAACCGGGTAATGAAGCTATCCTTGAGTCAATCCAAAAAGAGGTTGACCGCCGCTGGGAAGCTTTGCAGAAAAAGTGTGGTTAATCGAGGATGAGACATCCTCGATTACGCGTATGGCAGATTGTCTCAATCTGCGTTACTTAGAAAGGAGAAAAAAAGATGAATAAGAAACAATTGGCCGGAAAACTAGCAAAGAAGGAGAAATTGACTAAGGCTCAGGCAGAACAGATTATTGACTCAACGCTTGATTTTATCAGCCAGGCCTTAATTGGCGGCGATAAGGTCCGTTTGGTCGGGTTTGGCAACTTTGTAGTTAGAAAACGCAAAGGACGGATTGGCCGCAACCCGCAGACCGGTGCCAGGATTGAGATTGGCCAGTCCCAAGCCCCGGCCTTTGTCCCTGGGATCAACTTGAAAAAATCAATAAAGGGCAAATAAGACTATAATTAATGGTAGATGAAGAGCTCCTCAAATTGCTTGAGGTTTTGCCGCCGCGGGTCAAGCAGTCCTTGCTTGAACATAAGGATATCGATTCTTTAATTGAGGTCATTCTTGACCTGGGCAAGAGCCCTGAAGCCCGCTTTTCCGGTATTGTTTTTTATGTATCCGGTGATCTTGTAACCCAGGACGACATTGATTTTGTCGTTAGTAAAGTAGGTTCTTTTTCCGGGGATAACCGGGCCGGCATTGAACGTACACTTCACCGCATCTCTTGTATCCGCAACAGGACTGGAAAAATTATTGGCCTTACCTGCCGGGTTGGCCGGGCGATTTACGGGACTAATGATATTATCCAGGACGTGATGGAATCAAATAAAAATCTCCTCTTTTTAGGTCCCCCTGGGATTGGCAAAACTACAAAACTGCGCGAAGCAGCCCGCATATTAAGCGACCAGTTTGGCAAAAGGGTAGTTGTTGTTGATACCTCCAATGAAATAGGGGGGGATGGCGATATCCCGCATTCCGGCATTGGCCGGGCGCGGCGGATGCAGGTAGCAGCCCCGGAGCTCCAACACCATGTGATGATTGAGGCAGTTGAAAATCATATGCCTGAAGTGATTATTGTTGACGAGATTGGGACCGAGCTGGAAGCAACCGCTTGCCGCACGATTGCCGAGCGCGGGGTTCAGCTGATTGGCACGGCCCACGGGATTGCCCTGGAAAATGTTTTAAGCAACCCCACTTTATCTGACCTGGTTGGCGGGGTCCAAACAGTTATTCTAGGGGACGAGGAGGCCAAAAGGCGTCACACCCAAAAGGCGATCCTTGAGCGCAAGGCGCCGCCAACTTTTGATGTTGTTATTGAGATCCAGGAGCGGGACAAATTTGCCCTTTATCTTGATGTGGCCAAAGCCATCGACACCTTGCTGCGGGGTAAGCTCCCTCACCCAGAGGTCCGTTTGCGCATGGGGGATGGCAAGATTGAAGTTAAAAAAGCGCCGGTGGAGATGGTCTTGCCGACTGACGAAGAAGTAGCAAAATCAGTGGCGGAAAAAGATGCCGGGCCGGTGAAGATTTTTCCTTTTGGGGTTAATAAAGGGCAGATGGAGCGGGCGATCAGCGCCTTGAGTGTCCCGGCCCAGGTAGTGATGAAAATTGACGAGGCTGATTTTGTTTTGACGACAAAAGCCAAGGCGCGGCCAGGGACCAAGATTGCCAATGCGGCTGAAGACCATAACCTGCCGGTCCACGTGATCAAAAAGAACGTGGCTAACCAGATTATGAAGTTTTTGAAGTATTACTTTAAAGTTGGCGAAGAAGACAGGGAGGATGTTGCCTTGCGCGAAATTGATGAGGCAGCCCAAACTGTGCAAAAAACAGGCAAGGCTCTGGATGTTAACCCCCAAAACGCTTATATCCGCCGACTGCAGCACCAGCGGGTAGAAGAGTTTGACCTGCGTTCTGAATCTGTTGGCGAAGAGCCGCTACGCAGACTGCGGATTTATCCGGCTTGATAAACTAAATGTTTTTGCCAGTGTTTGTCGTCTTTTTTTGGATGATCAGCTCGAAAATGCGCGCCGCGGGACTCGATCCTGTCTAGCGCTGCTTGGGTAATTAATTTTGCCACCAAAGTTAGGTTTCGCAGTTCGATCTCTTCTCTGCTTAAGGGATTATTATTTATTCTGCTCTCAACTTCGTTGATTTTCTTGAGTGCTTTAGTCAGCGATTCTTTTGACCTGATAATTCCAACCTCTTGCCACATGGTTGATTTGATGACTAGTTTTAGGTGTGAGGTGTGAGGTGTGAGCTGTGAGCTGTGCTGGGGAATAGGTGCTGGGGACTGGGGGCTAGGTGCTATGGATTGTGCTTTTGTTGCTGCGATTGCTGCGCGGTGGCCGAAAACCAACCCATCTAAAAGAGAGTTTGAGGCTAAGCGATTGGCGCCGTGGACACCGAGGGAGGCGCACTCGCCGGCGGCAAAAAGGCCGGTAATATTTGTTTTGCCGTCAACATCAGTCTTAATCCCTCCCATAGAGTAGTGGGCGGCCGGAGCAACCGGAATTTTATCTTGCGTTATATCAAGCCCTTTTTCCAGGCAGGTCTTATAAATAACAGGAAAACGTTTCTTTATGTTTTCAGCCCCAATGCCGGCCAAACTTAAATAGACATGATTATGTTCCCCTGTTTGGCTCTCTTTAAATATAGCCCGGGAGACAATATCGCGGGGGGCCAGCTCGCTGATAAAGCGCTCGCCTTTTTCATTAAGTAAAACTCCTCCCTCGCCGCGCACAGCCTCTGAAATTAAAAAGCGGGGGAGGGCGATCAGCTCTTTTAATTCCTCCGAGTGAACCAGGGAGGTGGGGTGGAACTGGACAAATTCCATGTCTTGTACTGCTGCCCCGGCGCGATAAGCCATGGCTACCCCGTCGCCAGTTACAACTTCCGGGTTAGTGGTGTATTGATAGACTTGGCCAAAACCGCCGGTAGTTATAATAGTCGCTTTAGCCAAAAAGGTTTTTATTTCATTAGTTTTTAAATCCAGGGTTTTGATCCCCAGGCAGCGGCCATCTTCAATAATCAAGTCCAGGCCAATGGTGTGTTGGTAAATACTTGCAAGCTTTTCCCTGACAACTTTTGAGCCTAAAGTCTTTTGGATCTCTTCGCCTGTGGCGTCACCGGCGTGAAGAATTCGACGTCGTTTATGAGCCCCTTCAAGTGCTAACGCATAACCGCCTCCAGCCTCGGTCTCGGCCCGGTCAAACTGTGCCCCCATCTCGATCAATTCTTTAACTCTTTCAACCCCTTCAGTAACCAGGATTCTGACGGCTTGCTTGTCACATAGTCCGGCACCGGCAGCAAGAGTGTCTTCAAGGTGGAATTCTGTAGAGTCTTGAATTTTATCAATAGCTGCAGCGATCCCGCCTTGGGCTTTTTCAGTTGAGCCTTCGCCTATTTTACCTTTAGTGAGGACGATAACGCTCCCGTGTTTGGAGGCTTCGATAGCCGCGGAGAGGCCGGCAATGCCGCCACCGACAATTAGGAAGTCACAGGTGATCATACTTCTATTATACAGTTAGTTATGTTAAAATTAAAATCACATGAGCGATTTTGGTGTTAAATTTATCGAATTTACCAACATGAATCCATTTTTTAAGGGGGGGTCTGTTTTCTTAGTTGGTATTCTGGCTATTTTGT
>Ga0066640_10000977_pt1 | contig 17118 bp, 16 predicted proteins | sample CryGeyCG2114_020_2_FD_59505 | JGI IMG/M metagenome (GOLD analysis project Ga0066640, IMG submission 59505) | Groundwater microbial communities from aquifer - Crystal Geyser CG11_big_fil_rev_8/21/14_0.20 | ecosystem: Environmental > Aquatic > Deep subsurface > Groundwater | place: USA: Utah... | reverse complement strand
AGTATATTGATATAGATCCTTCGTTTCACTCAGGATGACAGAACTACCTTAATTCAACAACACCGTAAGATATAGAGTGTTAATATTTAAAAAGGCTGCCTTATGGCGGCCTTTTTTTATGCCTTAAATTTTTTAAGCATTATTCCAAAGAGTGCTTGACCGTTCCCATTTATTTATGTTATTTTACCATGTAGACCCATATTATCCCAATTTTTACCAAATATGCCCAGCAGGTAGCAGGAAAATTAGGAGGAAGGATAAGAATTACGCGGGGTTTAGGGTTTGCCCTGTCGTCACAGGTAGTGACGCGGGGCTTAAACCGCACTATTTAAGAGGCCTCAGGTAGAGGCTTCGCGTAAAAGAGGCGATTGCGTTTGGAAGAATAAAAGAACGTCATGCTGAACTTGTTTCAGCATCCCTGAGTCAGAGTTTGGTGAGATAGTAGTTAAGAATATTTGGAGGCAAATATTACAATTATTCACTCTCTGGTGTGTAGCAATATGGATCCTGAAATGAATTCAGGATGACGAAAATTGAAAATCCGAATGGCATAAAATTAAAAATGCGGCAAAACGGGGGAGAGTTTTATAGTGGCATTATTCTTGTCTACCTATACCAATAAGGTTGATAAGAAGGGGCGGGTATCCGTTCCGGCTAATTTTAGGGCTGCGCTATCCAAACAGGAATATCAGGGAATTGTTGCGTATAACTCGTTCGTAAATGAATGTGTTGAGGCGTGCGGCATGGATCGTATCGAGCGCCTTAGCGAGAGTATTGATGAGCTTGATCCTTATTCTGACGAGCGTGATGCTTTTGCCGCCACCATATTGGGTGGATCTGTGCAATTGCAGTTCGATAGCGAAGGCAGGGTTATGCTTCCGGCTAATCTTATGGAAGAAGTCGGTATAAAAGATAAAGTTGTGTTCGTGGGAAAAGGCGCCACATTTGAAATATGGGAGCCTAAAGCATTTGAACAATATTCCTCTCGTGCAAAAGATCTGGCCAAAAGACAGCGTGCTAATTTACGTCTCACATCAAAACGTGGGGGGGAATGATAATGACCGAAAAATCCCCGCATATCTCCGTAATGCTAAATGAAGTTTTAGAATATATGTCGCCCAAAGATGGTGAAGTTTATGTGGATGGTACATTTGGCGCAGGCGGCTATACAAGAGCATTGCTTGAGGCTGCCGATTGTAAGGTTTATGCGATTGATCGTGACCCTAACGTAAAAGCTATTTCCGATAGTCTGGCAGAAGAGTTTGGCGGCCGTGTTGAGCTTTTGCAAGGCAAGTTCAGTGATGTGGAGTCTTTGCTTGCTGCTGTTGGTGTCGATAAAATTGACGGTATGGTGCTGGATATCGGCGTCTCTTCCATGCAGATTGATAATGCGGATCGTGGCTTTTCTTTTCAAAAAAACGGCCCTTTAGATATGCGCATGAGCTCCGAAGGGGTTGATGCCGCTTATGTGGTAAATAACACGGATGAAACTGAGCTTGCCAATATTATATATCGTTATGGTGGTGAGAAAAAATCACGCCGTGTTGCAAAGGCGATAGTTGAAGCAAGGCAAAGTTCTCCCATAGAAACTACAGGGCAGCTAGCATCTGTTGTCCGTTCTGTTGTTAGAATGTCTAAAGATAAGATAGACCCTGCAACACGCACTTTTCAGGCGCTTAGAATCTGGGTTAATAATGAGCTGGGTGAGTTGGAGGATGTTTTAAAAGCTTCTGAAAAGCTTTTGTCACCCGAAGGCCGTTTGGTGGTTGTTACTTTCCATTCGTTAGAAGATTCTATCGTAAAATCGTTTTTAAATGAAAAAAGCGGCAAAACCTCGGGTGTTTCAAGGCATGTTCCGATTATGGAATCATCTATACCTAAAGCTACATTCAAGTTGCTGACAAAAAAGGCGCTGGCGGCAAGTGAGGCCGAGATAAAAACAAATATACGCTCGCGTTCGGCAAAATTAAGAGCTGCCATGCGTAATGATTTACAGGAGGCTAAAGTATGAAGCGCCCTGTAATATTATTTGCTGTTGTTTTGTTGCTACTTACTATAGTAGGGTTATTTCAGGTTAAGCATAGAGTGCAGAATCTGACCAAAGATTTGGCCGAAATTCATCATCAGATTGCGACTAATAGACAAGAAATTCATGTTCTAAAAGCTGAATGGAGCTATTTAAATGATCCTGCGCGGATAAAAAGACTTGCCGATACATATCTTAATATGGAATATGCTAAGGTGGCGCAGGTAAAAGATAATGAGGATATGAGGATCGCATATAATAGCACAGGCCGAAGATATGCCTCTCCGAAAGTTTCTCCTACTTTAAGGCCGATATTATCAAGTTTGAGAAGGTAGGTGGTTAGTGAGTTATTTTAAACCACGCAGCTTTGATGATTCCGATGCAGCGTCAGAGGCTGTAAACACTAGCCATGCAAGGCTATTCGTCGTTATAGCTATATTTTCAATAGCATTTTTCATTTTATCTGTCAGGGTTTTTGACGTTTCCGTTATGCGCGGAGGTGGTAAATATTTTGTTGCAAGTAATAGTTATAATGACGGTATGTTAAAAGAAAGAACGGATATCGTCGACAGAAACGGAGAGCTTCTGGCCGTTAATCTTGCGACTGCTTCATTATACGCTAATCCGCAAATTATAATGAATGTTAAGGAGGCTGTTGATAAGCTGCATGATATATTTCCCGAGATGAACCGCGATACTTTATATGATCGTTTGTCATCTAATAAAAGCTTCGTGTGGATTAAGCGCCATCTTGCGCCGCAAGAGCAATATAAAGCAAACGCGCTTGGTATTCCCGGGCTTTTTTTTAAGAATGAAGAAAAGAGGGTCTATCCGCAAAAAGAACTTTTTTCTCATGTTCTGGGCTTTGTAAATTTAGACGGCAAGGGCATAATGGGTGTTGAAAGGCAGTTTGATGAATATTTAACAGGACGCAATGAAAGCGGAGAAAATAATCAGCCCCTACGACTATCATTAGATGTGCGAGTGCAAAGCATAGTTCATCAGGTTATGGCAGATGTCGTAAAAGAATTTAGCGCATTGGGCGCAAGCTCAATCGTTATGGATGTACATACCGGTGAAGTTATCTCTATGGTTAGTCTGCCTGATTTTAATCTTAATAATCCGGTTGTTAGCCAGCAAAATAAAACGGCTCTTTTTAACCGCTCTACTTTTGGTGTTTATGAAATGGGATCAACCTTTAAAACATTCAACATGGCCTTAGGGTTTGAGTTGGGTGATATAGGGATGAAAGATGTGTATGATGTTTCAAAACCTGTGCGTATAGCTAATTTTACCATTAATGACTATCACCAAAAGAAAAAACAGCTCACTGTTCCTGAAATATATATGTATTCATCAAATATCGGTTCGGCAAAAATAGCTTTGGATATAGGAGAAGAGGAGCAAAGAAGTTTCTTGCGACGACTTGGTTTGTTAAGCGGACTTGATGTTGAAATACCTGAAAAATCAGAGCCGTTATATCCCGACAGATGGGGCAAGGTGAGGTCTGTGACTATTTCATATGGGCACGGTATAGCCGTGACTCCGCTTCATGTTACAAAAGCTACGGCTGCATTGGTAAATGGAGGTTACTTAAAGCCCGCAACTGTTATTAAAGTTCCCGAGGGCAAAGATATTGAAGGGCAAAAAGTTATAAGCGATGTAAATTCCGATAAGATAAGGAAAATAATGCGGCTGGCTGTACAATATGGTACGGGAGGCAGGGCGGATGTTAGCGGCTATTTCGTGGGCGGGAAAACAGGCTCGGCAGATAAAGCCGATAACGGCAGCTATGACAGAAAGGCGAATATATCATCATTTGTCGGGGCATTTCCTATGGACAAACCTCGTTATGTAGTATTTGTTATGATAGATGATCCCATAGGAAATACAAGTACGGGTGGTTATACTACCGGTGGTATGATCGCGGCACCTGCGGCAGGAAAAATTATAAAAAGAATAGCGCCGGTTTTAGATGTTATGCCGGTTGATGAAAGTGATTATAAGATAAGAAGAGAGTTTTGGTACAACAATGAAGATGAAAACCCAAAAGTGGCCGCTGTCCAGTTTGATTAATAAGTCTTGTGGCCTGAAAATTGAAGAAAAATATGCAAATCTTGAAATTTTAGGAGTTGCGATTGATTCAAGAAAAGTAGGCGCAGGCTACTTATTTGCAGCTTTCAAGGGCGAAAAGGTTGACGGCAAAAGCTTTATACCAAAGGCAATTGACGCAGGAGCTGTTGCAATATTATGTGAAGATGATGTTGAACTTCCTGATGGTGTTTGCCTTATAAAATGTGATAATGCCCGTAAGGTTTTTAGCCATATAGCCGGCACATTCTACGATAACCAGCCGGAAGTTATAGCGGCTGTAACGGGTACGAACGGCAAGACATCCATAGTTCATTTTTGCCGCGAAATATGGAAGCGTGTCGGCAAACACGCAGCAAGTATCGGCACTGTAGGCATTGAAGATAGTGACGGAAAATTTGATTATGACCGTTCAAATTTTTTAACAACTCCCGATCCTGTGAAATTGCATGACATAATAGAAAAACTGGCAGAAAAAGGCGTTACCAATCTTGCGATTGAAGCCTCTAGCCATGGTCTTACGCAATACCGCCCTGACGGCATCAAAGTAAATATCGCGGCATTTACCAATTTAACGCGCGATCATCTGGATTATCACGGTACTTTCGAAAAATATCTTGAGGCAAAATCAAGATTATTTAGCGAGGTTTTGCGAGAAAATGGTGTAGCCGTATTAAATGCTGATATCGAGCAATATAAATATCTAAAGGATATATGCGATAAAAAAGGTCATAAGGTTGTAACTTATGGTGCTTTTAAAGAGGGTTGTAAGCTTGATGTCGAGATTTATAAAATATCGCCACTAAGCGAAGGTATGCAGATTTCATTTTCAGTTGTGGGCAAGGTTTATGATATAAAGACACCGCTGGTTGGTGAGTTTCAGGCGTATAACTTACTATGCGCATTGGCAATTGTTATGTCATCGGGCTCTAATGCTGATGAAATAGTTGATGTATTGCCTGAAATACCTTGTGTTTTGGGGCGGATGCAGAAAGTTGAAGGCGTAAATGTTTATGTAGACTATGCCCACACACCTGATGCTTTAGAAAAGGCTATTAAGGTTCTGCATCCTCATACAAGTGGTAAATTGTGGGTGGTTTTTGGCTGCGGTGGAGATAGAGATAAGGGAAAAAGGCCTCAGATGGGGAAGATTGCATGTGAAAATGCTGATTATGTTATTGTAACTGATGATAATCCAAGAACAGAAAATCCCGAATCTATAAGAAGTGAAATTATGGCCGCCTGTGGTGATAATGCCAAAGAAATTGGAGATAGACAAAAGGCGATAGAATACGCAATGTCAAATATGGCAAAGGATGATGTGCTGCTGGTAGCAGGTAAAGGGCATGAAAAAACGCAAACTATAGGCGATAAAGTTTTGCCTTTTGACGATGTTGAGGTGGTTGGGAGACTTAGATGACAATTAAGAAAGGTAAATACAAAGGAAAAATATGACACTTTGGAATAATAAAGATGCAGAAGAGGCGACAGGTGGTAACTCAACATGTAATTGGGAAGCCGATGGAGTGCAAATAGACAGCCGGGCTGTAAAAAATGGTGATTTATTCATTGCAATTATTGGCGAAAACCAAGACGGGCATAAATATGTTAAACAGGCTCTTGAGTTGGGAGCGGCCGCAGTTGTTTCTTATATTCCCGAAGATGTAGCGCAAGACGCTCCGCTTTTAGTGGTAAAAGACACTATGGAGGCGCTATGGAATCTGGCGCGATTCTCACGTGCGCGCTTTAGTGGCAAAATAGCAATGGTGACTGGCAGTGTTGGGAAAACCAGCACTAAGGAAATGCTGGCGCATGTGCTTGAGCATCAAGGCAAGGTGCATGCGACAATCGGTAATCTAAATAATCATTATGGCTTGCCGCTTACTATGGCGAGGATGCCTAAAGATGCTGATTTTGCAGTTTTAGAGGTCGGTATGAGTGGGCCGAATGAAATTTCGCCTCTTTCAGTTCTGGCTAAGCCTGATGCAGCTGTGATTACTAATGTTGAACCTGTGCATTTAGAGTTTTTCGAAGGTATTGAAGGCATAGCTGATGCAAAATCGGAAGTGTTTGACGGTCTGGCAGAAGGCGGAATCGCGGTTGTTAATCGTGATAATGCGCAATATTTACGGGTAAAAAAGAATGCGGAAAGTAAGGGAGTTGCAAATATAGTATCGTTCGGACAGTTGGAAGGTTGTGATTACAGATTGGATGAATATCGCGATACTGAGGCCGGAAGCCTTGTAAAAGCGAATTTAAAAGGCGTTGATATTGAATATGAAATAGGAATTCCCGGCAAGCATCAGGCCTTAAATTCTCTTGCTGTTTTGGCTATTGCCGAGGCAATCGGCGGTGATGCTAAAAAAGCTGCCGTATCATTCGCAGATTACCAGGCAAAGGCAGGCAGAGGCAAGCGCATAACCGTTTCGATAGGAATCGGTGAGGTTATGATTATTGATGATACATATAACGCAAGCCCTGTATCGGTTAGTGCTGCGTTAGATACTCTTGGCAACCTAAAAAGGGCTACAGGTCGCCGTGCGGTTGTGGCGCTTGGCGATATGTTCGAGTTAGGCGATAGCGCTCCCGAGTTGCATGCCAATTTAAATGAAAAGATTGTGGAAAATAACATAGATTTAGTATTTACTGCTGGAGGTTTAACACAAAATCTTGCAAATAACCTACCTGAGAATATCAGAGCAGGTCATGCGGAGGATTCTGCTAAACTTGCGCCTAAGGTGCTTGAGTCGTTGCTTGACGGAGACATTTTAATGGTCAAGGGCTCTCGTGGTATGCGTATGGAAAATGTTGTAAATTACATATTGGACGGTCAGAAAAAGAATGCTGTATAATTTTTTACTCCAGTTTGTTGGAGATTTAACACTTCTCAATGTATTTAGGTATATCACTTTTCGCAGTGGTGGAGCGGTTTTTACCGCTCTTATTATTAGTTTTGTGGCAGGGCCTTTTATAATAAACTGGTTAAAGAAAAAACAACGTGAAGGCCAGCCCATACGAGAAGATGGACCAAAAAGCCACCTGCTTACTAAGCAGGGTACACCTACCATGGGTGGTGTTATGATGCTGCTTTCTGTGGCTGTATCTACTCTTCTTTGGGCGGATCTTACCAATCACTATATCTGGATAGTTCTGTTTGTGACATTTGGCTTTGGAACTCTTGGTTTTGTGGATGATTACCTGAAAATCACCAAGCGCAATACCAAGGGGGTATCGGGTAAATTAAAGCTTATAGCTCAGGCTGTTATTGCACTTGTCGCTATAATATGGATTCAAAAGGTGTCGCAAGACCCGCAAGTATCATTCCTTGCCATACCTTTTTTGAAAACGTTGTTTATTGATCTTGGAATATTTTATATTCCTTTTGCTATTATAGTTATGGTTGGCGCATCAAATGCCGTTAATTTGACTGATGGTTTAGATGGTCTTGCGACTGTTCCGATCATGATAGGAGCGGCGTGTTTTGGTTTGATAAGCTATTTGGTGGGGCATATAGCATTTTCAGAATATTTGCAGATACATTATGTTCCGGGAACCGGTGAAATAGCTGTTTTTTGTGCATCGCTTATTGGCGCTTGCTTAGGTTTTTTGTGGTTTAATGCGCCTCCTGCCCGTGTGTTTATGGGTGATACCGGAAGTTTGGCATTTGGTGGGTCTTTGGGTGTAATAAGCGTTATAACCAAGCATGAAATAGTTCTTTCGATAATCGGCGGTCTTTTTGTAATGGAGGCAGTCTCGGTGATTATTCAGGTTTATTATTTTAAACTTACGGGCAAAAGATTCTTCGGTATGGCTCCTATCCACCATCATTTTGAGAAAAAAGGCTGGTCGGAGCCGACTATCGTTATTCGTTTTTGGATAATAGCTATTATATTTGCTATTATCGGATTGTCTACGTTGAAACTCAGGTAAATTAAATGATTGATCTTTCTTTATATAGCGGCAAGAATATTGCCGTTTTCGGGCTTGGTAAGGCCGGACTATCTACTGTTCATGCGTTGCTTCTAGCCGGGGCTAATGTTTTTGTCTGGGATGATGGTGAAAAAGGGCGTAATGCACTGGCAAAAGAGAAGTTTCCTAATTTAACAGTAGCTGATTATAATACATATGACTGGGATAAGATTGATTTTTTAGTTTTAAGTCCGGGAGTTCCTCTTACTCACCCTGAGCCGCACCCGGTTGTTAAAATGGCAAAAAATTGCCCGATAATATGCGATGTTGAGCTTTTATATAAAGCGCAAAAACAATCATCATTTATCGGAATTACCGGAACTAACGGAAAATCTACAACAACATCTCTTATCGGCCATATATTAAAAGAGGCCGATGTTCCTACACAAGTTGGCGGAAATATCGGTATAGCGGCTCTTTCTCTTGATCCGTTAGATGATAAAGGCTGCTACGTGATTGAAATGTCGTCATATCAGCTTGACCTTATAAAAGATACTCATTTTAACATTTCCATATTACTAAACATTACACCTGATCATATCGACAGGCATGGCGATATGGCAGGTTATATAAAAGCTAAAAAACATATTTACGACAATCAGTCAAAAGACGATGTAGCAATTATAGGCGTTGATGATGAGAATTGCCGCAAGATTTATGAAGAGATAAAAGGCAAAGTTGGCAAAACTATTGCTATTTCAGTAAATGAAAAACTGTCTGATGGAATTTCTATAATAGATGGGATGCTATATGATAATTTTGAAGGCAGCGAAGTAATAGAGATTGGGCTTATAGAGCGTTTGCCGGGTAAACATAACGCTCAAAATATTGCGGCGGCCTATGCTGCGGCAAAATATGCAGGTGTTTTAGCCGATAATATAATATCCGGTATAAGGAGCTTTGCAGGTCTTGCTCATAGAATGCAATATGTAACGCAGATAGATAATGTAAAATTTATCAATGATAGTAAGGCGACAAATGCTGAAGCGGCATCAAAAGCTCTTTGCACATTTGATAATATTTACTGGATAGCCGGGGGGGTGGCAAAAGAAGGTGGAATATCGTCCCTTACCGAATATTTCCCAAAAATTAAGGGTGCATATCTTATCGGCTCCTCGCAGGACGTGTTTGCCGATACTATCGGAGCCAATCTCAGGTTGGAAAAATGCGGTGATTTAAAAAATGCCATTGCAAAAGCTGCAGAAGATGCCATAAAAGATGGGGTAGTAAATGCGGTTGTGTTACTATCGCCGGCTTGCGCTTCATTTGACCAGTGGACAAATTTTGAAGCGCGTGGTGATGCATTCTGCGAAATCGTAATGAATATTAAAAATGGTAAGCATTAGTTTAGATCGGCAGAACAAGAATATTATTAGTACATGGTGGTGGACTATTGATAAGCTATCCTTGTTTGCTATTTTAGCGGTTATTGCATTTGGCGCTGTAATGGTGGCAACTGCAAGTCCTGCTATAGCTGATCGTATCGGGTTTGACAGCTTCTATTTTGTAAGGCGTCAACTTGTTTATCTTTCGTTTTCAGTTGTTATTCTGGTTGGAATATCTTTCCTATCTCCTTTATATATCAGGAGGATGGCGACATTAGGGTTTATTGCCGGAATTATATTGATGTTAGGTGTCCTATTGTTTGGCGCTGAGACTAATGGTGCTAAAAGATGGATATTCTTTGGCGGAATGTCGTTGCAACCATCTGAATTTATGAAGCCGTTCTTTGTTGTCATTACTGCGTGGATGCTTTCTGAGGCAAAAACCCGTGATGGATTCAAGGGGTTCCATATATCATTCATTTTATACGGATTGCTAGCCGGATTGCTTGTTATGCAGCCTGATTTCGGAATGTTTGTTGTTGTTACCGCCGTTTGGGCAGGGCAGTTATTTATTGCCGGAATGCCTATGATGTGGGTTTCATCGATAGCGGTTGCGGGGGTTTTTGCCATGCTTATGGCCTATCTGTTTTTCCCTCATGTGGCCCATCGGATTGATAATTTTATAAGTACTGATAATAAGGGTAATTATCAGGTGAGAAGGTCGTTGGAGGCCTTCGATAGTGGCGGCTTTATTGGACGTGGGCCGGGTGAGGGAGTTGTTAAGCAGCATTTGCCTGATTCACACACTGATTTTATTTTTGCAGTAATAGGAGAAGAGTTAGGTGCTATCACATGCATTATAGTGGTTGGTCTATATGGATTTATAGTTATACGTGGTTTTAGGCGTATGATGGATGAATCCGATCTGTTTTTTGTCTATGCCGTATCGGGATTGCTCATGCAATTTGGCTTGCAGGCGATTATTAATATGGGAGTCGCGCTTAATTTATTGCCGACAAAGGGCATGACGTTGCCTTTTATAAGCTATGGTGGATCATCAATGCTTTCTATAGCGGTTGCTATGGGTATGATGATAGCTCTTACTAAAAAACGTTTCGGCTATGTTGTAAAAAAACCTAAAATGTTATGGGAAGATCAGTGACTAAAAAAACAAAAATAATGTTAGCAGCAGGTGGTACGGGTGGGCATATTTTTCCTGCCGAGTCATTAGCGCAAGTTCTTATAGATAACGGCCATGAGGTTGTGTTCATTTCGGATAAGAGATATAGGAAATATTCACATACACCAAGTCACTTAGAGGTAAAAAAAATTGCCGCTGCTCCTCTTTCAGGAGGTCTGTTGGCCAAATTGAAGGCGGTTGTTAGTATATTTTTAGGCATTGCCAAGGCAATAAGCATAATAAAAAATGAAAAACCGGATGTGGTAGTCGGGTTTGGGGGATATCCTTCATTTCCTACTATGATAGCTGCAATAATAACAAAGCATAAAACCGTCATACATGAACAAAATGCTGTTTTGGGCAAGGTTAATCGTATTGTTGCTCCTTATGTCGACGTTATTGCCACATCATTTGAAAAGACCTCCGGTATTAAAGAGGGTGATAAGAAAAAAGTGGTTATGACCGGGAATCCTATTCGTCCTGCTATAATTAAATTAAAGGAGTTTGATTATCCGGAGATTAAAAAAGGCGATGGCCTTCATATATTGGTAATAGGTGGGTCGCAAGGTGCCAATATTTTTAGTCAGGTAGTACCTAATGCTATTTTATCACTTCCTGATAAGATTAAGTCGTATATCCGTGTCGATCAACAATGTAGGCAGGAAGATATTATAAAAGTTCGCGAGCTTTATGAGAAAGATTCTGTGAATGTTGAGCTTGCCACATTTTTTGAAGATATGCCGGCAAGGCTTGCAGCCGCGCATCTGGTTATTTCAAGATCAGGGGCATCAAGTATATCTGAGCTTACTGTTGCAGGCAAGCCCTCTATATTAGTGCCTTATATGTATGCGGCCGATGACCATCAGACTGCAAATGCCAAGGCTATAGAAAAGGCCGGAGCGGCGGTTCTGGTTAGTCAGGAAAATTTTACTTCTGAAGTTTTAAAAGAAAAGTTGGAAGAGCTAATAAAAAATCCAAGCAAATTATCCGATATGTCCGTAAGGGCAAAGGCTGTGGCAAAAGATAAAGCTGTGGATGATCTTGTAAGGCTGGTTTTGGGCGTTATTAAAGATTAGATTTTCTAATATCTTGCACTTTAGTGCTTTTATACTATTTTAATATTTACGTTTAATAAATTTTAGGAGCGATAAATGTCTGCAGTTGCAAGAAAACTTGAAGAGTTAAATATACAAATACCTGCGGCTTCAAAGCCTGCGGCTAACTATGTTCCTTATGCTATTTGCGGCAATCAAATTATAGTATCAGGTCAGATTCCTTTCGTGAACGGCTCTGTCGAAGGCCAAGTTGGTAAACTAGGTGCGGGTTTTACAGTTGATCAAGGTAAAGAGGTCGCAAAAGTTTGTGCTGTAAACATCATTTCTCAGCTTGAAGATGCAACTGGCGGCAATCTCGATAAAGTAAAATGTGTAAGGCTTGGTGTTTTTGTAAACTCCACTCCTGATTTTACTGAGCATCCTGCTGTTGCAAACGGTGCATCGGATCTTATTGCGGAAGTATTTGGCGAAAATGGCAAGCATGCGCGCGCGGCTGTTGGTGTTGCGGCTCTTCCTTTTGGTGTTGCTGTTGAAGTTGAAGCTACTTTCGAGCTTATCTAGTCTTGCCTCTTTATTCCTTAGCGTTGTCAATCATCGGCTTATGTAGTTTTCTACACTTCGCCTCGATTTTCTAGCTAAGAAATAAATTTGAAATACTGTTGTTAAACTACTTGAAAATAATCTAACCGATTCCCATATTTATAAAATATGGAGGGTAATTATGCCTAAGAAATTCGATCACTCAAATTCATTGCGTGGACAGTTGTTAATAGCTACTAACGCTCTTGACGGCAGTTTTTTTGAAAAGTCAGTTGTGTATATTTGTGCTCACGATGAAACGGGAGCTATGGGTGTTGCCATTAACCGCGCTATGGGTGATGTCAAATGCTCGGATATATTAGAGCAGCTTAGTGTGGAGGCGGAGCAAATAAGGTTTGATGCATCTGTTTATTTGGGTGGTCCTGTGGATGCAACACGCGGCTTTATCATTCACACAAGCGACTATGAATGTGATGGCACAAACCCTGTGAGGGATAATATATCGGTGACCGGAACAGTCGATATATTAAAAGATATCGCCTTTGGTAAAGGCCCCGGCAAGAGTCTTGTTGCTCTTGGCTATTCCGGATGGTCGGCAGGACAGCTTGAAAAAGAAATAATTGAAAATTCGTGGTTTAGCGCTCCTGCTAATGAGGACTTGCTTTTTCATATGAAAAATGATGAAAAATGGGAGGCTACTTCAAAGTTGATAGGTGTTAATTTTGCTACCATATCAGGTCAGATGGGGAATGCTTAAACTAGATCGTCAGTATTAAGCTTGCTGCCGATTATTGCGATTACATAAGGCATTAGAGATACTTTTTTATCGTAATCATTGCTCATAATATATTCAAGCAGGTGTTTTTTATAAGCCCCTTTGCTTGAGTTGTCATGATTTTCATAAAGAGCAAATTTTAGCAGGATACTAAGAGAAGGTATGATACTTTCGGGAATTCCCGCTCTTTTAAAAAGGGCTATGCCGGCCGATGGATTTTTATCCATAAGCAAGGTTCTGGCGTTCATTAGGCTTGTGCCTGCGAGCGCTGCGAGGCTGGCTTCAAAAAACTTCATATTGCCTTCACATATTGAACGAAGAACTAAAGATTGAGTTAGTCTGCCTTGCGATTTTAGGTGGCGCACCAGTTGTTCTGTTTTAGTAAGCCTGATTTCTACATTTTCTACTTTCCCTACCTTTGTTGAGTAAGGGTCGTTTTCATCGTCAGCCAGAAGTCCTAATGTTGCTTTTTCCTGGCTTATTTTCATGGCTTTTTCAGCTCTATCGGTTGAGAAATCATATTCTTTAATAAGCTTTTCTTTCATTTTTCCTGAAACCACATTTATAAGTTTTTCAGCTATACCGATCGGTAAATCGCCTCGATCAATAAGCGCATTTATAATACCGCCGTTAGTTTTAAACTCATTTATAGTCAACATCAAACTTTCTTCGGATATATGGGCAGTAGTATTGTTGAGCAGTTCCTGAACAACCTCGTTGTTTCTTGAGTGGGTGAGAGCTGAGGACATCCCCTCTGTTATATTCTCTCTTCTTGCAATGGCGCATAACTTGGCAACTTGCCTGGTGCTCCTTATAATATGTAAAATATCTCCCTCGGTCAGAACGGGAGAAAATTCAATCACAGGCACCGCAACTTCACTATCATCGTGAGCCATGTGTAATACTACATCGTGAGGTATTTGAGGATTGGCTTTTAATGTTTGAGATAAAGCTCTTCTAACTCGCAACTCAACATCTTTTGACATTATGCGAATAATATCGGCGGCGATTTGAATTTCATTTTCTTCAAAATCACCGTTATTAAAATATTCAGCCACCCTGAGAGCTATTGTTTCTCTAACCTCGGGCATGGGAGACTTCTTCAGTTCTTCGACTTCTGCCAAAAAGGACATATAAAACCTAAAATTTTAACTACCTGCTAAATGCATATTAGGTAAAAAACATTAACAAAATATTAACATACCCTGTAATATTTAAGCTATTAAATATAATTTTATAGCAATATTCAACTAAAAGTTTCAATTTTGAAGAAAAGAAATTCCTTTTTATGTTGGCAATTAGGGCTATTATATTTATACAATATGGGTTGATTTTCTTTATATTATAATCGGAGGCTTTGAAAATGAGTAAGGTATGTGGTTCGGCAAAAGAAGCTCTAGAGGGAATGTTATTTGATGGAATGACTATTATGGCCGGCGGATTCGGTCTGTGCGGCATCCCTGAAAACTGTATTATCGCTGTGCGCGATTCGCAAGTGAAAGGACTTACGGTTATAAGCAATAATTGTGGTGTAGATGATTTCGGCCTTGGTATTATGCTTCAGACGCGCCAGATTAAAAAAATGGTGTCATCTTATGTCGGTGAAAATAAAATATTCGAAAAACAATATTTAGACGGCGATCTTGAGCTTGAGCTAAATCCGCAAGGCACTTTAGCTGAGCGTATTCGTGCAGGTGGTGCCGGCATTCCTGCTTTTTATACAAAAACGGGTGTTGGAACTGTTATTGCCGACGGCAAAGAGGTTAGGAAATTCGGTGGAGAAGAATATATTATGGAACGCTCATTATTTGCCGATCTTGCCATAGTTAAGGCATGGAAAGCAGATAAGGCAGGAAATTTGTTATTCAGGAAAACTGCCCGTAATTTCAACCCTATGATGGCAACTGCGGCTAAATTTACTGTCGCTGAAGTTGAAGAAATAGTTGAAGTTGGAGAGATAGACCCTGACAATGTTCACACTCAGGGCATTTTTGTGCAAAAGCTATTTAAAGCTGAAAACTTAGAAAAACGTATTGAAAAAAGAACTGTAAAGGCAGCATAAATGGTTAAATTATTATTTTTATCAGGAAGTATAAGAACAGGTTCATATAACGCATCCCTTGCGCGTGAAGCTGTCGCTATAGCTGGGCAAATAGATGGAGTTGACGCTGATTTTATTGACCTTAATGATTATCCTATGCCCATTTATAATGGGGATTTAGAGGCCAAATCTGGGCTGCCTGATGCTGCAAAAGCATTAAAGAAGTTGTTTATTGAGGCAGATGGATTTTTTATTGCATCGCCTGAATATAATAGCTCTATTTCACCTTTGCTTAAAAACTCGTTAGATTGGATATCGAGAAAAGAAAAGGATGATGAGCCTGCCCTAATAGCATTTTCCGGTAAGGTAGCCGCAATTTCTGCCGCATCTGCCGGAGGTTTTGGTGGTTTGCGAGGGTTGGTGCCTTTGCGTATGATGCTTGGAAATATCGGAGTGCATTTGGTTCCTAAACAGCTTGCAGTTTCATTTGCCGATAAAGCGTTTGACGAAAACGGTGTTTTAACCGATATGCAGCATAAGGGAAATTTGAAAAATGTTGTCGAGCAGTTGGCAGATACAACAAAGAAATTAAAAATATAAGTTAAGGAGTCAAAAAATGGTTTGGACAGCAGAAGATATGTGCAAAATAGCCGCAAAAGAAATGCAGGATGGTTTTTATGTTAATCTAGGGATTGGTATGCCTACTAACGTTGCAAACTATATTCCTGAAGGAATTGAGGTTACTTTGCAAAGTGAAAACGGATTGCTTGGTCTGGGGCCGTTTCCTGAAGAAGATGCCGTTGACCCTGATCTTATAAATGCCGGGAAACAAACTGTTACCGCTTTGCAAGGCAGTAGTTTTTTCGACAGTGCGACGTCATTTGGTATGATTCGTGGGGGGCATGTTGATTTATCAATTTTGGGTGCTTTGGAAGTTGCCGGAAATGGTGATTTGGCAAATTGGATGGTGCCTGGAAAAATGGTAAAAGGCCCCGGTGGCGCGATGGATTTGGTAGCAGGTGTTAAGCGTGTGATAGTTCTTATGGCGCATACTACCAAAACAGGTGAGCCTAAAATACTTAAAAAATGCTCACTACCTCTTACCGGCAAGAATGTTGTTGATCGTGTGATAACAGAACTTGCCGTTTTTGATATTACCGATCATGGCATGGTTCTGGCAGCTCATGCTCCCGGTGCGTCGGTTGATGAAGTGCGCTCAAAAACTGAGGCCGATTTTACCGTATCGCCTGATCTTGATATAAGAGATATTGTAAAGGCCGTTTAGTTTCTTATATTTGTTTATTATGCAATGGAAGGGCTTCCTCTTGGGGTGGATTGCTCTTGATTGCCAAACATTCGTTTAAATAATGATTTTCTATCACTTTGTTCGTCTTGTTTAAGGAATTTATCCTGCTTGTATGTGATTCTTTCTTTTTCTTCATTGTTGAGATGTTTGCCTTCTATTAGATATTGCATTTGTGCAAAAGCCATATCTTTAGGTGTTTCATTCCGGATCGTATTTTCTGTTTTGAGTATATTGTTAAACGGTTTTTCTTTGCCATATATATAACTCAGTCTGCAAATTTCATTTAAACTTGCTGCAATTTCTTTTGATTCCCCATCTTTTTCTTTGAATCTTCCTTTTTCAACATCAAAATTGACATGATCTCTTATAATAAAATCTTCGCCTGCTATTACTTTAATTTTTCCCATATGTTCTAAGACTTTGTCTTTTGCGTCATCAGCGGCTTTTTTTGAGTTTAATACTGCGCCTATAGCTAAAAACCCCAGTCCACCTGCAATTCCTGCTCCTCCTTGTGACCCTCCTTTTATTCCCGAATAAATCATAGTTAATGCACCATCAAAATGGAAAGTATGCCTTAGTGCGTGTTTTGAATATCTTTTTCGAAATGAATCTTTCTTAATCTTATTTGTTTTTTTTGGCTCTTTATCAATTTTCTCTGTGTTTAAGACAGGTGACACTTGTGTAGGTTTATTGCTAGGCTTTGGAAGAGGGGGTACGGGCTTTGCCACCAATGGTTTTTTATTTTGTATTATCGAGGGTTTCCTTACAGGCCTGTCTTTATTGAAAAAAGATTTATAAAGAGAGCCGATT
>Ga0066640_10000975_pt1 | contig 17155 bp, 15 predicted proteins | sample CryGeyCG2114_020_2_FD_59505 | JGI IMG/M metagenome (GOLD analysis project Ga0066640, IMG submission 59505) | Groundwater microbial communities from aquifer - Crystal Geyser CG11_big_fil_rev_8/21/14_0.20 | ecosystem: Environmental > Aquatic > Deep subsurface > Groundwater | place: USA: Utah... | reverse complement strand
AATCAGGTCCTCTATCCTGGCCCTTCTATGCAGCTTCCGCTTCTTCTTTACGGGCAGGTTCGCTTCCTTTTTTCCCTCTACAGACACAACGGTCAGGCCTCGCGCCTGCAGAGAACGGATCAGTTCTTCTTTCGTTCTTGATTCGGAATATCCCCGAATAAGTTTCCCTTTTTGATCGCGGACAGCATACGCTAATATAGGCATTATTCAGTAAAAATTATACTAAGGACCTCCTCAAGGCTTGTAATGCCCTGGCGGACCTTTTCAATACCACTGTCAAGCAGCGTCTTCATACCCTGTTCTACAGCTAAAGACTTTATTTCTTCCGCAGACGCCTTTTTGGAAATCAAACGCCTTATTTCTTCTGTAATAAGCAACACTTCATATATACCTACCCTGCCCTTGTATCCTATCTGACGACACTTATTGCATCCTACCGCTTTATAGATATTTTCCCCGCCAGGGAGATACTTTTTCTGAACCTGGGCATCGGGTTTGTAGGCCTGCTTACATTCCGGGCACAACTTCCTGACAAGCCTCTGGGCCTCTATGATAACCAGCGATGAGTTAATGAGAAACGGCTCCAACCCGAATTCTATCAGCCTTGTTGCGGCAACAGCGGAATTATTCGTATGCAGAGTAGACAGGACAAGGCGCCCCGCCAGGGCCGCCCTGATGCATATCTCCGCCGTTTCAAAGTCCCTGATCTCTCCCACCATTATAATATCCGGGTCCTGGCGCAAAAATGTCCTTACGCCGCTTGCAAAGGTAAGCCCTATCTGGGGTTTTATCTGAACCTGGTTAATTCCCTCTATCCTGTACTCTACGGGGTCTTCGATAGTAACTATGTTCTTCTGCGGCGTCAGAAGCTCATTCAAAGCGGAATAAAGGGTGGTTGTCTTCCCGCTGCCCGTAGGGCCTGTTATAAGTATAAACCCGTATGGTTTTTTTATTGTCTTTCTGAATTTTTCCAGGGCGCTGGGGTCAAAACCCAGATGGTCCAGGCCAAGCGCCATATTGGTATTATCCAAAATCCTCAGTACAACCTTTTCCCCGTATATGGTAGGCATGGTGGATACCCTCAGGTCCACAACCTTGTCTTTCATCCTGACCATAAAACCGCCATCCTGGGGAAGCCGTTTTTCAGCAATGTCTATCTTGGCCAACAGTTTTATCCTGGATACCAGAGGCAGATAAAACTGCTTTGCCGGGGGAGGGATCTCATAAAGCACTCCGTCAACCCTATATCTGATTGATATCCGGTTTTCAAATCGTTCTATGTGTATATCGCTCGCCTTTCCGTTTATCGCCTCCATTATAAGAAGATCAACCAATTTAACCAGAGGGGCGCCCTCCGCGCTTCTTCGCAGCGCATTCACATCCAACTCTTCCGCCGCCTCTGAGTCGATCGTCCCAACTAAATTCGCCTCACCTATAATTGCGGTCGCCTCCACCTCTTCTACAACCTTTTTATAAAGATCTTCCTTACCGTAAAGTTCATCCAGGCCTCGTTTTATATCGCTTACCGTAGCCACCGCCGGGATTACCTCCAGGTGCGTCATCATCTTTAAATTATCAATCGCTACTACATCCAGGGGGTCGCTGAACAAAACCTGGATTGTGGCAGCGGTTTTGTTATAGGGTATTACCCCGTGCTGCCTGGCAAAATTTTCATGGACCAGCTGCTGGACACCCATATCTTTGGCGATCTTTATCGTACCCGGCTGGATATTTATGTAGGGCATATTTAACCGCTTACTAAGCGCAAGGGCAAGATTTTCCTCAGAAATAAAACCCAGCTGGATCAACATTTCGCCAATAGGTTTTTTCTGAAAAGATCTCTCCTGGGCAGCAAGAGTTTCCTTTAGCTGCTCATTTGTTATCAACCCTTCATTGACTAATATTTCCCCTAATTTAAATTGTCTTAATGCCATATCATCCCTTATCTTTTTTATCTCTCCTGCCCCAGCTCTTTTACCGCCTCTTCTATAAGCTTATCCCTTGACTCGTCTGCATGACCGTACTCCTTGACAGGCACAACCTTTGCCTCCTCAACAACCCTGCTTTTTACGATATGAGGCGTGATAAATATCAGTATCTCGCTCTGCCTGTTTGTAACAGCGGAACTTTTAAACAAGGCGCCTATTATAGGGACATCCCCCAATATGGGGACCTTCCTGTTCGTATCCGTTTTCTGTGTATCGAGGAGGCCTCCGATAAAAACCGTCTCCCCGTCTTTAACCATGACCTTTGCCTTGGCGCTTCTTTTGATCGGATTTAAAAAACCGGGGTTAACGCTTGACGCCTCTGTGCGGGAAACCGCAGGTTCGAGTATCATAGTAACATAATCCGCCGCGTTTACCTGAGGCGTTACGCTAAGGCTTACTCCTGTGGTCATCCTCTCCGCTGAAGTAGTATTTGACTGCGTAGTCGGCTCGGAAGTAGTTATTGAACCAACGTAGGTATCCGATGTAATATCTATAACAGCCGTCTCATTATTAAGGGTTAACAGCTTAGGTCTTGCCAAATACCTTGTATCGGCCTGAGATTTCAATGCCTTAAGCGCTATCTCCACCTCGCCGAATGCCATGGTCCCGAATGTAAATGTCGCTTCCTGGTCATGGCTCTTGAATGATTTTGTATTGTAAGGAAAACTGTATCCTTTTTGGGGCCCCGTAAAGGTAGCGGCCCACTGGCCGCCCGTTCCGCCGTAGTCCAGCCCCAGCTTGTCCGTAACATCAAGCGTGGTTTCGACGATTTCCGCTTCTATAAAAACCTGAGGCGTAGGGGTATCCAGTTTTTTCAACATATCCTCAATCAATGAAAATTGTTCAGGTATATCTGTAACAACAATACTATTCGTCCTTTGGTCAACTATAATGCTTCCGTGAGGGCTCAATAACTTTGTTAATATATCCTGTATACCTGAAGACCCCGGCGTAACACTAGAGGAGCTGCTCACAGATGATGATGCTGATGACTGTGATGATGATTGAGATGACCCGGAAGAAGAACCCTTGTTTGTCGAGGTACCGCCTGATCCCAGCTGAACGGTAAGAGGCGCTACCTGGGCAAAGCTCAATGTAAATATCTTTGTGATTGTTTTTACCTTTAAAGCGCCTGAATTTCTGACAATGAATATATTTTTATCAGGACCCTGGTCGTATGTAAGGCCGTTTGCGACAATTATAGAATCAATAGCGTTTTTTACGGGCACCCCCTCTAAATAAAAGGTGATCTTTTTATCCTGAACCTCATCGCTTGGTATAAAATTGATTCCCGACTGTTGAGACAGCACCTTTAATACATCCTTAAGCCCCGCATCGCGAAAATCCATGGAAATGAGAACGTCCGTTTGAGGCAGTTGCGGCAGAATGGTCTGCTCGGTCTGTTCGGCGCATGCGGGCCATAGACACAAGACACAAGACACAAGACACAAGACACAAGACGCAAGACACAAGCAAGTAAAATAGCGCGCGGTTCCCGCAAAAAAGGTTACAATCTTTTTCATATTTTTCATTTTTTTATCCCGCCATTTTTTATTCCACCGTTAAGATAACCTCTTTACCCGAAAAAGAAACATGGACGCCTTTTTTATCTATTCCGACAACCTTCCCGCCGTCAAGTGCTTCTCCTATATCCACAATCTTATCATTTATAATAGCCTGAGGGCGTTTAGACCCCCAAAAAACGGCCGACACCAAAAAGCCCTGCTTGCGAAAAACAGCTTCCTCTTTCTCTGTATTTCCGGAAACCTCCGATATATTTTCCATTACAACGCTATTGTCAGTCGGATCCTTGCTGACGCGCCCGGTGTATCTTACCTGCCCACGAGATGCAATGGATATCTCCTTGCCCGTATAACCTGTTTGTTTAAGGCCTTGAGTTTCTTCCGCGCCCCTCCTGCTTGCCGTCGCGACACCCGCATCCGTAAAATACGGGATATCTTTCTTTTGTTTCTCCGACTCAACTCGTTTCTCGTGCGGCTTATTGACGTAAATTAGCAAAGAGGCCAGTACTACAACCCCTATCGCTAAAACCATCCCTTCTTTTTTTTCTTTTGCATTCATATCATTTCCAAAAATATGTGGCTATGATAACATCGGCCTTTAGCGACTCTTTATCTTTTCTGAATGACAGTTTCTCGATCCTTATAAACTCTCCGGAATTCTCCATCTTTGCTACAAAATCACCCAGCTGATGATACTCCCCCGAGACCTCAAGGTTAACCTTACTGTACAAAAAACGGTTGAGTGAAACCAGGGGCTTGGAGTTCAGGGCAATTATATTCAGGCCAGAATCATTAGCTGCCCTTGAGACCCTATCCACTAACCACAGGATTTCGGATTCCTTTGCAAAACAAGCCTCATAAGTGCTCAGCTTGTCCTGGAGAACAACTATCCTTTTTAAAATATCGGCATTCAGACCTTCCTTATGAATACCCTCTTTTGTGCGGCGCACTTCATTTGTCACGGGGATATATATCCTGAAATAAGCGTACAACAAAGAAAGAAGAGCCACCGCGATCGCTATCACTAATATTCGGTTTTTCAAAAATACGCTTCTGCCTTTAAGAATTAAGTTCAGACCTAAATCCATATTTTTATTTCCGCCTCGTATTAAGAATTGTTCCTTCCCCTCCGAAGCCAAGAGTGCCCGATAGTGCCCTCTGCGTGGAATTATCTTTCATAAAAAAATCCCCCGCCTTTAACGGTTGTCCGGTACATTCAACCGAAAAAGCAAGGATCTCTTTATCGTAAGCGCTCACTTTTTCTAACGAACCAAATTTTATATCATCAAATCCAAAATAAAAATCTTTAGAATTCTTCATATCTATAAGCATCTTATCCACCAGGTTAGCTTCATTTTTATCTTTTGAATACACCATGCCTTTCATATCAAGCTTTCTTACTTTATCAATCTCATCTACAAAATCAAATGATTCTATCCATGCACCGACAGGCAAAAACGAACCAAGGCTGCTTAATTTTTTTGTTAACAAAACTTTTTTACTCCCCGCAAAATCTTCAAAAAATTTAATCTGGGATTCAATCTTCAATTCTATATCCCGCAGCGCCTCCTTAGAGGCGGCAGGCGCAAGACCTTTTAAGGCCATCGCCTTTTGGCCCTCCAGGACGTTTAATTTCTTTCGCAAAAAAGAGGTGCGCGCATTCCCAGCAAGCTGCAGAACCATTAAAATCAACACCAAAGCCACCGCCTCTATAATAACGTGCTTATACTCGCTTATTATTTCCTGGGGGGCCATGCTTTTAGGTAATTGCGTTAATAAATTTATTTTGGGTCTCGGTTTCTCCCATGACGCCATAGCAAGCCCGATCGCTATCAGCTGCTTTCTGGATAAATCGCTTACCCCCCCTATCTCATTTGTCAGGGTAAAAATATCTACAGCGGTAGAAGAACCTATATTTTCCTGAAGATAAGCCCTTGCCCCTGATAAGTCCCCGTCCCCGCATATAATCACCCCTGATATGCCGGCCTCTTTTGTCTCGCGCTTAAAATAATCCACAGACAGCCTTATGTTACTAAGGACATTTTCAAAAAATATGGCTTTCGAGGCGGAACGGGCCACCTCCCTTGCCAGGTAGGCGCTCTCATCCTGTACTATAATAACACTCCCCCTGATGTCCTTTTCCATATAAACCACTACCTGGGTTTTGCCCTTGGCCAGCTTCCCTATCACAGAAAATAGCCTAAGCAGCGCAATCGGCGCTATATCAACTACCCCCAGCTTTATCCCAAGATCCCTGAATGAATTTACGTGTTTTTCAATCCCCGGCTTATTGACAGCCACAAAAAGGGCATCCATGCTTTTTTCCTGAACCGATTCGCCCGTAATAAAAAAATCGGAGATTATGTCATCTACTTTAAAAGGCAGGTATTTTTGAGCTTCAAATTTCACGGCGGCCGCCCGTTCCGATTCAAAAAGATAAGGCATCGTAAAGCGCCGAACCATAACCTCATCTTGAGGCACAGCAAAATTAACCAGGCCTATACCGGCCCTTTCTTCATTAAGAAGTTTTTTCAGGGCCGCCAATATCGCGGCGCCTCTCTCTTTTTCCTGGGGGGCCGTATCCTCATCATAAAGGTATACGCGGTTGGTTTTGACAACTTTAAAATCCCCTCTCACGTTACTCAACGAAACCAGGTCTATGAAGTCTACTCCAAAATATAGTCCTGAAAAATTACTCATCACTCTACCCCTTTGACGAAATCTCCCTCGATAAGCGCGCCTTCCGCCCATTTGAAGTCCGCCTTGCCTGCCGAAAGCCTATCATACACCTTCTCAATTAGTATGCTGCCCATATGAAGATCGCCTCTAAAAGCCGCTAATTTCATGCCCTCCTTAATACCGTCATTTTTGCCTAAATCGATTATAACAAAATTGTGGCTTCTGTCCGCCTTCAAAATCTTGCCTTCCATGCTGGAAGGCGTCACTACAACCTGGCCCAGCTCAACGCTTCGCTTTGTTAAAAGCCTGCTGATCTTATGTTGGAGATTATCATGCACCTTTTTAAAATAATCGAGGCGTTCCCATAAATAACTTTTTTCTTCTTCAATCCCAGCTAACTTCTTTTCTAACCCCTCATTTCTGTCTGCTAAGTTTGACAGCCGCTCCCTGCCTGCTGTAACTTCAGAAAACAATTTTTCAAACCGGGCTTCGAGGGCCTCTCTTCTCTTCTGTTCGTCGCGCAAGAAGACCCTGTACCGATTCTTCTTTATTGTCGACCTCACGAGGGCGGCCTGCAGCGTTTTTCTTGCCCGTGAGCTGACAATAAATTTCTTACGCAAGCCTTTCAGTTCATTCTCATATTTTTTTTGGTAGCCAAATATAAAAAAAATTGAACATCCTAAGGTTATTGTAAGCAGTAAAATTATTAGTTTGGATTGTTTGGCCATCACACTGTTTGCCACTTGCCTTCCCTCGTTAACCCACGATCTCATCAAACACAAAACATAGCTTCTAATTAAACCTTGCCCCGCGCTCAAGCCATTTTATAAGATAGGCTTTTACAAATCTCCAGCTCTTGCCTACCTTCTGCCCTGGCACTTTCCTATTCTGGGCTAAATGATACAGCGTAGACCTGCTTAGCTTCAGAAAGCGGCTTGCTTCTTCCAGCGTCAATATTTCATCATTTGATTTTGCCATTACTTATCACCATCCATTATTATCCACTTCTGGTGATAAGTATATCACACAAAACACCACTTGTCAAATTTAGTTAGTAGCAATTGATAATACCTGATAACAAAAGTTACCAACCTCCCCCGACTTCGACGCTGTAAAACGCGGCGGGTCCCAGGTCCCCTCCCCCGGGGAGGATTAAAAATACTCTGTTAAAAGCGCCCTTGCCTTTTGATAGACCGTCTTAAAAATGCCTGTTCTGTGCCTTATTTTTTCGGTTTTTATTTTTTCAAGACCTACCTTCATGAGCCCCAGGGAGGTAATGTAAGAATTGCCCTGGGGGTTCTCCTTGTTCTCTAAAACTCCGGCGGTTACGGGAATACCAAATTTTTGCGCAGCCGCTTCAAGGAACCCTTCCATAGAAACGCACGCACCTGTTAAAACCGCGCCTTTTTTTATAATGGTCTTTATGTTTTTCACGCCTTTTATTTTTTTCATAACAGAATCAAAAATTAACTCGAGACGCTCACTGATAACCCTGTTCAAGTCCCCCCTGACAATATCCTGCCTGATCCCCATCCATTCCAAAGGTATCATCTCTTTGTTACGGCTATCCTGCCAAGATATATCTAAAAAACCGTACTTCATCTTAAGCTCCTCTGCAGATTCAAGCGATATATTAAACCTGGCCGCAATCTCATCTGTTATGTCCTCCTGCCCTTTCGCTATTGTTTCAAAAGATACAAGGTCTCCATTTTTAAAAATTGCGACCTCCGTTAAGTCTGTTCTGAAGTCTATCAGCAAGACGCCTTCCTTTTTGGCTTCCCGGCTAACGATCGAATTTCCATTTGCCAGAGGGCTTAAGACAACTTCCTCCACTTCTAAACTGGCGGAATTAACCGCCTTTATAATATTCTGAATCTGGTTAAACGGGGCGGTTATTATCAAAACCTTCGCTTCCAGCCTGCTGCCGCAAAGGCCTATAGGTTCTTTTATCCCGTCCTGACCGTCGATAACATACTCCAAAGGAAGAAGATATAGTAAGTGCCTATCAAGGGGGATAGATACGATCTTGCATGATTCGATCAGGTCATCAATATTTCTTTTTGTAATTTCATATCCCCGCTGAGGCAGGGTAATTACAGAATTAGCTACCTCCTGCCTTATTTGCGTTCCGCTTATATTAACAAACACAGAATTGATCCTCGCGTTCGTCTTAGCTGAAATATCTTCAAGTAGTTTGATAATAGCCTCACTAACGCTGTCCATATTGATTATAAAACCGTTTTTTACGCCATTTGAACAATCTGTTTCTGAGGCACCTAAAAAATTAAACCCATTATCCTTTAATTCGCCTGCCGACATCCTCAATTTGTCATGCCCTATATCAAGCCCTGTTATTATATTTACTCTGCCCATGCCCTGCTTTTCCTCTCTTCTATTAGCTGCATCCCGCAAGACGCGGCTGGTTCTACCTAGGCCCTATTATCACATCCCCAAATCTCAAATCTATATATTTAACCTGATTTTTGTCCAGCCGCCCGCTATCAAAAGTATTGGTAAGCGCCGATAACCTGTTTCTGAAGTCCTCCCTGCCTATCTTGATCTCTATGCCCCCTTCAATGTATAAGGATAAATTCTTTTCATCCGCGATATCTATCATATGGATCTCATGATCCTGTGAAAATTTTGTCTGATTGATTACCTCCAGAAGCCTAAGCGCCCTGCCAAGGCCCGGGTAATTGCACCTTTTACCAACCATAGAACCAAAAGACCTTAATTCTATACCGTTTATCATAGGCAAATTCTCTGCCGCCAGGCCTCTTATGCCGGGTAAGACAACGCCCTCGGCATCCAGCAGGTAAAAACCAAAAGGTAAGTTCGCCTGCGCAACGGGCTTTCTTGGCCTGATGTATAAAACCAGCTTATCAGGAAAAACCCTGTTTATGGACAGCATCCTTATTTCGGGATAATGCGAAAGGATATAGCCCTTGGCGCTTGGCAAATCTATTTCAAAGATACTGCTGCCCTTGTGATTTTCAAGAAGATCTTTAACTGTACTTTTTGAAAGCGGCACCCTGCCGATCAAGATGATCTCAACTTTCTTTAACTTGAAGTAGGGGGAAGTGGCAATAAAGTTCTGCAGCCAGTTAAAGCTGCCCCACGCCGCAAAACATAAAATGGCGGCCGCTATGACATTGTTTATCTTAAGAGGCGGCGGTATATTAAATTTCTTAAATTTCCTTGCCAATTTTGGTAACCCCCCTCTTCTTAAGGGCCAATTCCACAATCTTTAAGCAGAGCTGGCTAAACCCTATACCGGCGCAGGCGGCGGCCTTTGGCAAAAGGCTGTGGCCCGTAAGGCCGGGTATAGAATTGACCTCCAATACAAATAGTTTATCCTGCCGTTCATCCAATATGATATCCACTCTTGAAAAAGATTCGCACCCTAACGCCCTATGCGCTAACATCCCCTTTGCCTGGGCCGCATTGTAATGACAGGATGAAACCTTCGCCGGGACTATATATTCAGTGTCATCCTTTTTGTATTTTGCCTTGAAGTTATAAAATGGCTCGCTTACAACAATCTCCACAACAGGCAGCGGTTTATCATCATATATCCCCACGGTCAATTCCCTGCCATTTATATACTCCTCCACTATAATTTTATCTCCATAAACAAACGCGGCGCTTATCGCCTCTCTTAGGGCCTCTCTGTCCTCAACAATTGAGATCCCTATGCTTGAGCCCTCAAACCGGGGCTTCACAACCAACGGGAATCCAAACGCCTTGCAGATTTTTTCCAAATCCGCAGGATTAAACCCGCCCCTGGCCAAAACCTCATATGCGGGAGCCTCTATCCCGTTCTTGGCGAAAATTTCCTTTGAGGCTATCTTATCAACGGAAAGCCTGGAAGGCAGGGGCCTTGAGCCCGTATAAGGCATCCCCAGGTCTTCCAGCATTCCCTGTATGACCCCATCCTCACCAAATCTGCCGTGCAGGGCAATAAATGCAACGTCCATATCAAATTTCTTTAAGTCTTCCCGCGTAAGGTTTCCTGCAATATCAAAGAGTAAGACATCCGCACCGGCATTTTTCAGCGCATTAAATACTGCCTGCCCGGACTCAAGAGATATATCTCTTTCGCTGGAAGGCCCGCCTGCCAAAACCCCAACCCTGCCAAAATCCCGTGGGTCCATCCTACCCCCGCTCATACAGAGTTCATCTGCCATTTTCTAAGATTTCTATTTCGGTTTCTAAGTTTATATTATATTTTTTTAAAACCTCTCTTCTTATCAACTCTATTAGGCCGCTTATATCACTGAAGGTTGCTTTCCCTGAGTTTACTATGAAGTTGGCGTGTTTTCCGGAAATCACGGCATCTCCCAACCGCTTCCCTTTTAAGCCGCAAGCCTCTATCATCTGCGCGGCGCTTAAGGTAAAACCCCCGGGATTCTTAAACACACATCCTGCGCTGGGTACCGAAAGCTCTTGTTTATTTTTTTTCTCTTCCAGAAATTTCTTATACCCTGCCCCTACAGTTGCCGCATCTTCCGATTTATCTAAATTAAATTCCGCCTCCAGGATAATAAGCTCCTTAAGGCCGGAACTTCTGTATTCGAATCTTAAATCTGATTTGCCTATATGCCTTATATCTCCATATGAATCGCATACAGTTACCTGTTTCATAAAATCTGATATCCACGGTCCCCTTGCCCCTGAGCCTGCGTTCATTTTTATAGCGCCTCCAACAGTGCCGGGGATGCCCGCCATAAACTCAAGCCCGGAGTAGCCGGATTTTATTGTATCCAATATGAAACCCTGCAGGCCGCATCCCGCCCCTGCGGATACGCTTTCTTCCTTGGCCTTGCAGCAACCAAACAATCCCTTCAGGGAAATTGCCATCATGTCCAGGCCTTCATCGGTTGCCAATATGTTACTGCCGCTGCCGATCAAAAATACCGGCACTCCTTCGGTCTTCGAAATTTCCAAAAGCCCCTTAAGGTTGTCCGGGTCTTCCGCTTCAGCCCATATCTTGACCGGCCCTCCTATCTTAAGCGTAGTATGCTTAGACAGCGGCTCGTTTAGCAGGACCCTGCCTTTTTGTCTTAAGTTTTCTGACAAGTTCACCCGACAGCTCTCCTATATCGCCCGCTCCAAGCACAAGCACCATATCACTGCGCTTGAGCGTGTTTAAAAGATAAGGCAGTATATGTTTCTTTTCAATCAGACTGACATTCTCCTGTCCGTTTTTAAGCACTTCATCATATATTATCCGCGTGCTCACCCCGTTTATCGGTTTTTCGGACGCGCTATAAATATCGGTAAGTATAAGCTCATCCAGGCCCAAAAAACTTTTTCCGAAATCCTTTTTAAGGAATTGCGTCCTGGTATAGCGATGCGGCTGAAATACGCCCACAACTCTCCTTCCAGGCCAATTCTTACAGGCGGCTATAGTAGCCATTATTTCCCTGGGGTGGTGGGCATAATCCTCAATTATCATTATGTCATCAATCTCGCCCTTAACCTCAAATCTTCTAAGCGTCCCCTTATACAGGGAGAGCGCTTCTTTTGTGACCTTAAAGTCTATATCCAGCTCAATACCCAAAAGTATCGCGGCCAGGCTGTTTTCCACATTGTGCATACCGGGTATATTCAGTTCAAACAGGCCAAGCTCCCTGCCTTTAAATACGGCCTTGAACGAGGTCCGGAATTTATCCATTTTTATATCTCTGGCGTACAGGTCGGCGCGGCTGCAAGAAAGGCTATACGTAAGAAATCTGCCGCTATACGCCTTCAGAAGCCTCTTTATGTGGTTATCGCTATATGAAGCGATCAGATAACCATCGCTTTTGACATTGTCTATAAAAACCTTATTGGCCGTTATAAGGTCCTCGAAATCCCTGTAATGCTCAAGGTGTTCGCGGTCTATATTAGTAAGAACGGCATAGCTGGGTTTTAATTTTTTGAATGTGCCGTCGCTCTCATCCGCCTCACAAACAACATAGGTACCTGCGCCGTTTCTCCAATTGCTTCCGAAAAAATTCACTTCGCCGCCTACAATAACCGTAGGGTCGAGCCCCGCCTTCGTTAAAAGCACCGCGATTAAAGCGGTCGTCGTGGTTTTGCCGTGCGCGCCTGTCACAGCTATGCCCTTGTTGGCGTTGACCAGTTCCGCGACAAGATCAGAACGATGAACGACAGGGATTTTCAACTTTCTTGCTTTGATTACTTCGGGGTTGTTTTCGTCAATGCTCGTGGAATATACAACAAGCCCTGTGCTTTTGCGCAAATTTGACGGGTGATGCCCGACAAATATGTCAGCTCCCCGCCTGCCGATCTCATCGGTCAGGCGGTTCGCCTTCACATCAGAACCTCTTATTTTAAAGCCGCGCTCAAGAAGGATGGACGCAATACTGGACATCCCTATTCCTCCTATGCCTATAAAATGAATATCTTTACTTTTTTGCAGCATCAATGATCTCCATCGCAAGCCTGTGCGCCGCGTCAGGGGCTGACAGCCCGGATATGTTTTCGGACATCTGTTTTAGCCTGTATCTGTCGCGTACTAAATTCATAACTATTTCTTTAAGATAGCCTGAAGAGAGGCTGTCCTGTTCTACGACAACCGCCGCATCCTTATCCTTCAAAAATTTCGCATTCTCAACCTGATGGACTCTCGGGTTTGGATACGGTATTAATATTGAGGGTAGCCCGAAAAAGGTAATCTCAGCTATGCTTGTCGCGCCTGCCCGTGAAATTACAAGGTCAGCGGCTGAATATACCTCGCTCATCCGGTCGCAAAATGAAAAAACCCTGCTATTGACGCCAAGAAGCTCATATTTTGATTTCACGAACTCAAAATCCTTTAAGCCGGAAAGATGCATGAACTGCAGGTAGCCGCGCTGGGGGAGGGGTATTGCTTTTATCACATCCAAAACCACATCGTTTATAAAATGCGCGCCCTGGCTCCCGCCCATTACTAAAATAGTAAATCGTTCTTTATCAAGGCCAAAGAGTTCAAGGACATTCTCCTTTTTCAATTTTACCAGGCTGCCCCTTATGGGGTTACCCGTTTTGGCAATCCTCGACTTTTTCATAAAACCGGCCCTTGTTTCATTGAAGCTGATGCATATCCTATCAACCAGTTTTGATAAATACCTGTTTGACAGCCCCGGGACCAGATTTTGCTCATGGATTACGGTAGGCACGCCTATCATTTTTGCAGCTATCAGCACAGGAAACGAAACGTATCCCCCGAAACCAACGGCGATAGCAGGTTTAACCTTTCGCAGGATTAAAAAGGAATTTACAATATCTTTAAAAAAATTTTTATCCGGAGAAAGGGTATAAAATGCATAACCTCCATTTTTTAAGATCTCTATATCCAGCTCCTTTTTTGTACCTATAAAAACGATTTCATTGGCAGCGTTTATCTCCCTGAGCTTGAGAGCCGTTGCAAACGCCGGAAATATATGGCCGCCGCTTGAACCGGCCGCGATCACCACTTTCAAATCTTTATGCCCCATTTTTTCGTTACCGCCATAGCTAAAACAGCGCCAATCATTGTTCATATCTTTACACTGGAACTTTTTGCTATATTCAACAAAATCCCTACCGAAACTATATGAAGCATAAGCGAAGTGCCCCCATAGCTGATAAACGGAAGCGGCAGCCCCTTTGTGGGAATTGAACCCGTGCCGGCGCTGATATTTATAATAGCCTCCAGTGTTATCATGGACACAATCCCCAGGCTCAGGAATTTCCCGAACAGATCGCGGCAATTAAAAGATATCCTCATCCCCTGCCACAAAAAAAGGGCGAACAAAATCAAAACGGACGCGGTACCTACGATACCCAGCTCTTCGCCTATTATAGATATTATGAAATCCGTATGAGATTCTGGCAGATAAAACAGCTTCTGCCTGGAATGGCCAAGGCCGACTCCCAGTATACCCCCCGAACCAAGCGCCAGAAATGACTGAACTACCTGAAAACCAATGCCGCGGGGATCCTCCCATGGATTTAAAAAAGCTAACACCCTGCGACGCCTGTACGATGCGCTGAATATCGCGATATAAATGACAGGCGCGGCCGCCAGGACACAAAAAAGAATATACCTCAAGTTTATCCCTGAAACAAAAAATAGTATGGCGGTTATAATAGAAACCGCTATGCATGTCCCGAGATCAGGCTGCAATAAAATAAGCAGCAGCATAAATCCGGTAACTATCGCAGGCGGCAGAAAACTTTCAAAAAGATTCTTTATCCTTACCTGTTTTCTGGATAGCACATCAGCAAGATATATAATGAGCGATATTTTAGCCAGTTCAGAGGGCTGAAAACTGAATTGCCCGAATCTGAACCATCGCTTTGCGCCGCCTATTTCCCTGCCGCTTAGGAGAACCAGGACTAAAAGGCATATAGACATAAATATCAAAGGCTTGGCAAGCTTCTGAAGATTTTTATAATCGGTGGCCATAACAAATAAAGCGGCTATCAATCCTAAAAAAAGATAAAGGCACTGCCTCTTTAAAAAAAAGGCGCTGTCTTTATAGCGCTCGAACGCAACCATGGCGCTTGAGCTATATACCATTATAACCCCTATGCAAATAAGTATGGCCGTGATTATATATAAATTTCTTACTGAACTCTGCATAACTCAGGCTTAGCGGATTTTTCCTTTAACGAGTTTACGAACCTCTTAAAACGCTCCCCTCTCTCTTCAAAATTCTTAAACATATCAAAGCTTGCGCACATAGGCGAGAGAAGAACAACATCACCGGCGCTCGCCAGGCCGAAACTCATAAAAACCGCCCTTTCCAAATCTGGCGCGTCATGTATTTGAGCGGAACCCAGAAGCTGCGTCCTTATTTTCTCTTTAGCCTCTCCAATCAGGACAACGGCTTTAACTTTTTTGTCTACCAGGGCCTTGATCGCAGTAAAATCACTTCCCTTGTCCCTGCCTCCGGCAATCAGGATTATCTGTCCCCCCTTAGCCCCGCGAAAAGAAGACGGCGCGCCATTGATTACCGAACGTATAGCCCACATGGCCGCATCTACCGTAGTGGCCTTTGAATCGTTTATAAAACGCACGCCATCTATCTCATTTACGTACTCAAACCTATGTTCAAGCCCCTTGAAATTTCTTAAGACATCTTTTATCGCCCCGGGCCTTATTTTAAAAATATTTCCCACCAAAGCGGCTGCCATGGCATTTTTCAGATTATGCTCCCCCTTTAAAGCGCTCTCCGCACAGGACATAAACTTTTCGGGCCTGCCCTCTTTGATCAAATAAATCCAATCGTCCTTCAGGTATGCCTCGTTAGTAGCTGCCGCGCCGCCAAAATACAGTATACGAGACTTAATATGTTTATGCACATGCCTTAAATACCTTTCATCTAAATTCAGAACCGCCCAGTTTTTGTTCGTCTGATTTTTAAAAATATTTAGCTTCGCGTTCAAATACTCTGTAAAATTTTTATGCCTGTCCAGATGATTCTGCGTGATATTTAAAAATACGGACACATAAGGCTTGAACCCATCTATGCGCTGAAGTTGGAACGAGCTGGCCTCAAGAATAACTACGCTGTCCTTACTGAGACTGGGTATCTTTCCGCAAAAAGAAAGTCCTATATTTCCACAGGCAAACACATCCCTGCCGCCCGCCTTTAAGACCTCGCTTATCAAAGTGGTGGTGGTGGACTTACCATTCGTACCCGTTACCGCGACTATCCTGCATGGGCAGAACCTGTAGCCTAATTCAATCTCATCGATAACCGGTATATTCAGTTCTCGGGCCCATATATGGGGGCCCGAGTTGCTTTTTACGCCCGGGCTTGAGACGATTAAGTCGGAACCCTCCACAAAATCCCTCGTGTGGCCCCCTACCTGAAACGTAACATTCTTTAACCTGCTTAAGGCCTTTGCCCTGCTGCGTATTTCTTTATTGTCGTTGTCCTCCGTAACCCTGACCTTCCACCCTTTACCGCTAAGCAGGCAAGCCGCCCCAGCGCCGCTTATACCCAGGCCCACTATAGTCGCTGTTTTTTTCATCACATCTTCCTCCAGCTCGTTGGTTAATGGTTACTATAAGTCAATTATTTTATCTTAACTTCAGGGTCGCAAGGCTCACTAAAGCCAATATCACGCCGATTATCCAAAACCGGATAGTAATCTTGTTCTCGGCCCAACCCTTCAGTTGAAAATGGTGATGCAGGGGGGACATGAGAAATATCCTTTTTCCAGTCGTCTTAAAAGATATGATCTGCGCGATAACGGACAGCGCCTCAGCAACATAGACACCCCCAACCAAAAACAATAGAAGTTCCTTTTTTATAAAAATCGCTACCGTACCGATAGCCCCGCCCAGGGCCAAGGCGCCGGTATCTCCCATAAAGACAGTCGCAGGATATGAATTAAACCATAAAAACCCCAGAGACGCGCCGATTAATATGGCGCAAAATACCGCCAGCTCTCCGCTATGGGGTAAATAAAATATGTGCAGATAATAGCTGAAATGAGCGTGGCCCGAAAGATAGCTCATTGCGGTATAGGTCAACGCTATCATTATCATGCTACCTATGGCAAGGCCATCCAAGCCATCTGTCAAATTTACCGCGTTACTTGAGCCGACAATAACAAGGCATACAAAAATGACATAAAATATCCCAAGCTCTATGAATACAGTCTTAAAAAAAGGCACCTCGAGGGCCGTATAAAATTTTGGATCAAGATAAAGCACGCTTCCTATTAAAATACCCAGAAGTACCTGCCACTTCAATTTTGTAAACGGTTTAAGACCCAGCGACCTCTTTTTCAACATCTTAGTGCTATCGTCTATTATGCCGATAACGCCGAGCCATAAAGTCGAAAAGAGGACCAGGAGGATATATTTATTTGACATATCAGCCCAAAGCAGCGTTGAGATAACAATAACCATCAAAATCAAAAGCCCCCCCATCGTAGGGGTACCTTCCTTTGATCTATGGAAATCCGAAAGCTGAGCGG
>Ga0066640_10000974_pt1 | contig 17157 bp, 11 predicted proteins | sample CryGeyCG2114_020_2_FD_59505 | JGI IMG/M metagenome (GOLD analysis project Ga0066640, IMG submission 59505) | Groundwater microbial communities from aquifer - Crystal Geyser CG11_big_fil_rev_8/21/14_0.20 | ecosystem: Environmental > Aquatic > Deep subsurface > Groundwater | place: USA: Utah... | reverse complement strand
CGTGCCAGTTATCCATCATTGATCGGTGGGAACCAACCGCATCTCCCCAAATTGCTTTACTTTCAATCGGATATTGCAACGCTTTCGAGCGGGATCCGATATTTTGGAGAAAGAAGAAAATGTTCTGGACCGCTGATTGGTTATATACATAAATTCAACAGCCTAAACCACCCGAGCAGGCCGGGAAGATGATGGACGAACGGACTGCTCGCTTGATTGTCAAAGATCCGATCAATATTGAATAACCACCAACGGGTTGACTGACTTTGGGCCAATCAGGGGCACTGCCGCTGGATCAGGGGAAGCTCTATAAGCTCTGATCAAGTATATTGCCAAAATTTCTAAAGTCAATAAATCATCGCGTTGTGTACATTGAGGGGAGGGGACATCCCAATGATTTCCCACCGGTCGGGCAAGGTTTTCCGCCTTCGCCCAATTGGCCCCAGTTTGACAAGAAAGACCCTGTCCTCGTTTTGATTGACAATATCCCTGATTTTTTCCGAAAGTACCAGATAATCCTTATCGGTGAGTCGACATAAAAAAATGGAAAACTGAATGTGCTCCCCATATCCCCTAAGAAGCTTGAAGATTTGCCTCAACCTTTTATCTTCCGAAACATCGTAAGCAACCAGAACGAAACGCCTCATGGACTACCTCGTGGTCATGGGATGGTACTCCTGGAATTCCTCCGAAAGATAGCGTCCGAACAGGCGGCATTCCAGGGTGAAAATTCTACGGTAGCTCAACCGATAACCAAAAACGGGATGCGTCACCAATTCGTCAACTCTTCTTTCATAAGCCTTGATCCAGTTTTTTTTCGCGTTCGGTTTCATTGCGCAAAATCCTTTGGTTTGAATAAAATCCTTTTCCGACAGGACTCCCTCATTTATGGCCCGGGCGACTGCGGAATCAACCACAAGAGGCCGGAAGGCCTCCATCATATCCAAGGCAAGTGCCGGGCGGCCGGGAACCAGCGAATGGTAAAACCCGTATAATGGGTCAAACCCCACCCCATGCAGGGCCGTCATGAAATCCCTCAACAACATTGCATACCCGAACGACAGAAGGGCGTTGACGGGATCCCTGGGGGGGCGGCGGTTGCGCCCATCCATGAGGAAGCCTTCGCTATTTTTGCCTTTCAGAATGGAAGGGAATGCCTCCCAATAGGTTTTCGCGGCGAAGCCCTCTATTCCTCTAAGCGTTTCGAGGTTTTTCGCCCTGACAGAATTTTCACGACAGGCCTTCAGGGTTTCCAGCGTCTTATTCAGGGTGGCACCTTTTTTATTTCTCCGAATCAGAACCCGCTGGTTTTCGATTTTCGAGGTCACAATCCACCGGGCAACTTGCAATGCGTCTACAGGCGAATCGCATAACCTGTATTGCCCTCTTCGCAGTTCGACATTTTTTGCGAGTGGTACGTTTGTAACCGCACGGAGCCATCCTCCCCCCGTCAACCAGGTGAGGCCTACTCCGCGGTCGGCGAGTTTTAGCAAGGCTTGGGTTGTGATTTGAACGCCCCCCCATAGACAGACATGTGAAATGTCTTTCATGGGAACATGAACTTCCTTTTCCCCGGGCACGGATATGTCGATCACCTCTCCGCTTTGTGACAGGCGTGTTCCCGGAGTGGTCAAATGCAAGACTCCGCAATCGTCCCTCCCCGGATACAATTGCCTCGGTTCCCGAATCGCCTCTTTCAGGTAAAGAGTTTCGTCCGGCAAACACACGTGGTTAAGGGAACAACGAATGCATTTTTTCGAATCCTGCAAGGGGTCGGGCATGGAAGCGGATATCAATTTCGAAGTTTCCAGCGAAACCCACTTCAGAATATCTGCAAGGGATTCGCTCCAAGGGATCTCAACCAATGTTTCCGTTTGCCGGTAGTAAATGCGCCCTCTGGAGCAGGAGTAACCTGCTTCCCTTAACAGGGCCATTTGACCGGCCAGTTGCACCTGGTCGTTGCCCCATGCGTAACCGGGAAGCGGGTGTGGTCCAATATTGAATTGCCCCGTTCCGCCAGGCGCGGGGCCCCGTTTCACCTCCACGGGGACAATTTCCTCCCCTTCTGACAGGATGACATCGAATTTGCCAAATATGCCCATCGACTCCGAAGACAAGGAAAATTCCCGAACCAGATCGGACCGCCAGGGAACGGTTTTCTCCTTACCCTCCTCCGGGGAAGACGCGGCCTTGCTTTTGTTGAGACGCCTTTGGTGATCCAAGGTTCCCGAGAGAGTGTCCAGGTTTTCCTCGAAAAGGCCCTGGACATACATCAGGTGAAACAGGCGGGGGCAATACACAAATTCGTTCAAACCCCGCAACGGAGTCAGATACCGGTCTTCCGTTTCAGAGTGGGAGATCGTCATGGCCTGTTGTCCACAAAATCCCGTTGGTTTGCGATGGTTGCAACCGTTTCCATATTTCCTGCCTGACCTTTGTCCAATAGGATTTTGAAGGGATCCAGTATCGGGGATCGAAAAAATTTCCGGAGGGGTCGCGGAAGAAAGTTTCCCGCACGGAAATGGAATCCTCTTCCAAATCAGCCGTTGCTTCTTCATATTCATCCTCCCCGCTTTCATCTCTGGTATCGGGCTTCAATTTCTTTCCTTCCATCTTCATCATTTCATAAAGAGGGTAGCCTCCATCGGACCCGCGCTCAAGGCGAAAGAGCTTGTCCCCGTTTTCCAGTTGTTGCAACGCTCCCAGCAGGCGGTGCCCGGGAAGTTTGGCAAGTTCGTAGGAATCCCCGGCCTGTCTGCAACTAATGCGAAAAGCCTCACCGCAACGGCTCCAGAAACGGCGTTGCAGGTTTTGGGCGGCATTGATGTCGGCGTGAATGAGATGCACCGCCCCGCCTGATTTGATGCTGGCAAAGAGTTCACCACCGCTCCACGGTACCCACATCCCAGGCTGGATTTTTTCTTTCAAAGGCTCCAGCATCCAATCCAGTTCATTAACCACATACGGTTTGGGCAGGCCCCTCTCAAAATCGTCAGTCTTCAAACAGCGGCACCGGACTCCCGGGGCGCCGTTGGAGGCCAGATACCGGCTACTGAATCCGGCGGCCGTAGTTTCAACCTTCACGCCATAAATTTCAGCCTGCATTTTTGCTTCGCGGATAATTTCGCGGTGATTCCATTTCATGAGCCGGGAGTTCTCACGACGAGGGCGGTCCACCCGGAAACGGTAACGGGCCAGATCCTCAAACAAAATCACCCTGCAGGATTCATGTTTTTCGATCCATCCCCGGCCGCCTTCGACCGGAACATAGCCCCGCGCCGCCTGGATGATCAAATCCGCTCCAGCCTTGACGCGGTCCTCCTTGAGCTGGTTGATGTGGCGCAGTAGGCCGGAAGCCACCGTGCCGAATTGTTTTTTATTCTGCCGGTTGACGGCTCCATAAGTTCGCCCCCGCAGATTCCAGCTCAGAATCAACTTGCGCACATCATCCAGATATTCGAGCATCCAAATGGATTTGCCGCCATGGTAGTTTCGCCTTTCCCTCCAGTCCTGCCAGGAGGATGATTTGGGGCGGGTGCGTTTGCGCCATTGGCTGAAGCGTTCGGACACAATTTTTTCGGCTTTATCATAAAATTGCAGACAGTGTCGCCGCCAAAGCTCCGGCGTGGACTTGAATTTTACATCACCCAGTCCATGCAATGTTTCCCTGTTCAGCACCGAATCCCCATTCCCCTTATCCAATGATTCCAGCAGGGTTTCAATCGATTCATCCCGCTTCACGTCATTCTCCGCCTCACCCAGCCTCAGTAAATCCTTCAAGTGGCCCATATCGCGTTTGAGGGAATGAAGTTCATCCCGAACGGCTCTTCGCGCAAGCTTCTCCTTTTGAGTCGTCGTTTCACCGGGCAAGGCAAGCTTGAAGCTACGGAGATGTTTCGCCCAGAGCTTGCTGGGGCCATCTTCAGGTCGACCGTCAGCCGCTGGAAAGAAGAGGCCTTTTTCCGGCTTGCCTTCAACCAGCTCGAACACCGAGCAGGAGGCGAAGGTTCGCTGGCCCAGATCGACCGAAAGCACCCGCAATCCGGGCTTCAGCTTGTCGATGTGTTTGCTTTTGTTGGAGAGCGCTGTTCTGAAATGATGCGCTTCCGGTGGCGTGGCGACCCGGCCATTCCCATCGAGCCATTCCCCGGGAGCCTTGCTTTGCACATCCAGGGTCAGCTTGAGCCAGACGGGGCCGGGCCTTTCGCTCAACGACTCTGCCGTGCGCCGCCCGTTCTCAATATATGATCGATCGAACAACAGTTCCGCCCCCCCGGCGATTCCTTCGAAATCCTGGTAGCCGGAGCGGAATTTGAAGCGTTTTTTTCCCTTTTCTGCTGGTTCGATGGAGAGGTTCGACAATTGCGCGTTCCCGGCAAGCGAAATGGAGAAATCTTTTTCCTGCAAGGAGCCCGTTTCTGCAATTAGACAGATTAGCGGGATTTTCACCTGTAGGCCCGTAGCATTACAAGTGATGGAGTACTTCCGCAGATTCGAGCCTCCCGGGCCCTCGTACATGGTCCAGCGTGGATGCCAACGGGAGTCCGCAAAGGTCATCAACGAATATTCTTTTCGTTTTTCCAGCAACCGCCTGGCGACGTTGAGCTTCACAAGCGGCGTCAGGCTGTCTCTCTCCCGCCAGAGGTGTTCCCGGCTATCTTCCGCAAGCCATTGAAACAGATCAGGATCGCCAAACCCCCCCCGCAGTTTGGTTTGCAGATCTTTTATAATTTGCTTCCGTTTTTCTTCGGCGCCGTCAACCTTCAACCACTCTTCGCGCACCCTGGGCCAGGCGCGAATGATGCGTGGGAAGATTTTAAAAGGCCGGTCGTCACCGGCGAAGGTGGTTCTTTTCAGTTTCTCGTGACGTTCTCTTTCGTATTCGCGCAAGTTGTCAAAGTCGCCTGCCAGATGCTTGTAATTTCTCTCAAGACTATCCAATTTAGCTCTCGCCTCGTTATGCTCTTTTTGGGTACGGTGGTTCCAGCTTTCCCAGGAAAGCAGATGGGCCACGGCGAGGCGAAAGGCAAGACGGTTCCAGAGATTTGCAACCGTATTCTTATCAAAAAAAGGGGACCCGAGCGGTAAAAGTCTCAATTCCTCCCAAAGTATTTTCCGTATGCGTACCCTTGGATCTTCGGACAGCTCCAATTGCTTTTTGACAAAATCAACCGCCCACGTAGCCTCTCCCTTGTCTTTTTCTTTTTTCCATTTATCCTTGTTAAACGCTTTATTCTTAAATAGCATTTCTTGAGCAGGCTTGGTAGACCAGTCATCGGCTTCGCTCCGATCAATGCAATAATATTGATCCTTGCCAGTTGCGCTCTTGTGTTTGAAGTGGGCCGGGTTGTTTTGTTTGAATTGGACTTTCTCAAGGGGCTTTAACCATGGCGGATTCTTCGCCATGCATTTGCTGGCCGTCTCCGCAAAGGGTCCGTCCTTACCCTCCTTGACGGCACAAGTATCCGGATCAAATAACGGTCCGGCATACCTGGAGCCGATACTTTGCGCGTCTTTCAACTCGGCGCGCGGCCTCTGCTTCGGGCGTCCAGGTCCGGCATACCGGGAGCCGATACTTTGCGCGTCTCCCTTCAACGGGTTTCCTTCCTTATCCTGCTTGCAGGATGGGACGATCTGTTCGTACAAAAGCCGCAAAGCGTTCAGAATTTCCTCGTCACTTCCTGTCTCATTCCCGCCATTTTTCATTTGCGCTTCCCGGGCCATTTTTAGAGCCTCAGTGATGACGGAAGACTCAGGAACTTGTGTCTCGTTGCCATTATCGTCGAGGGTCCAATAGGCTTTCCCCCGGCAGAGCAACAATGTGCGTTCAATTTTTGCCACGGCCTTGTTGATTTCTTCATGCGTCGTCCACATCGCACGCCGCAAAGTGGAGCTGTCCGGTTTTTTCCCAAGCACCATTTTCAGATTAATGGTTCGCGTTGGCATGTTCGATTAACTCCCTTTGAGATTCGGTCTGGTTCCCTGGACAATTATCATACATATATTCGGAATACCATTAAAAAATGCTATGGCAAAAAGGCCGCTTTGGGGGGAAAGCCTATTTTTTTAAATCGGCGGCACAGCGGAACCCGAAATTCTTGAACCGGCTGGTGGGATAGTCCCAGTTCCGGCGCGTGACGCGGAGGTCCTCGGGCCGGTCCATGAAGGATCCGCCCCGGAGCACCCGGCGGTCGCCCTGCCACGGCCCCGGTGGATTGGCGGAGGGCCGGGTGGCGTAATACGTCTCTTCATACCAGTCGGCGGTCCATTCCCACACGTTACCGATCATGTCGTACAGGCCCAGGGGATTGGGGGGCCGCTCGCCGGCCGGGTGAGTCTCCCTGCCGGAGTTGTCCCAATGCCACGCGCGGGCATCTTCCATTGCTTCGCCCCAGTCGAACCGGGTGACCGTTCCGGCGCGCGCCGCCTTTTCCCACTCGGCCTCGGTGGGGAGCCGCTTCCCGGTTTTCAGGCAAAAATCGCGGGCTTCGTACCAGGTGACCCGCTCCACGGGCCGCGTTTCCCCCTTGTATTCGGAGGGGTTCGTCCCCATGAGTTCCGTAAACTGGCGTTGGATGACTTCGCGCGCGTCGATGTAAAATCCGTCGATTTGAATCGGGCGCACGGGGCTTTCATCGTTGAACTCCGGGGCGCCGGAAACATACTCTCCTGCGGGCACCAGGACCATGCCCTCCGGCGCGCCTTCTGCCGGGCCGGAAGGACTCAATACCCCCCAAAGCCCACCCACGAGGAATAAAAATCGGGTTCTACCGCCCGGCGTGATCATTGCCCCCTCCCGGTCCAGGAAAATCCTGCAAAACCTTTCCTTATTATTTTATTCAATTTTCGCACGATATTTGCCGATCAGAATGGGTGCGATCTCTATCAGGATGCTGAAAAAGTCAAATGGGACCCCACCGTCGTCACCCTGAGGCCGTCCTCCTGAGCTTGTCGAAGGACGAAGGGTGATGGGGCGGTTGAAAGATCGGGGTCATGCTTCGACAAGCTCAGCATGACATTTAAATTTCGGTTCGCAATCCGACTTTTTCAGCATCCTGAAATAATTCTCACTTTCAATTCTCATGTGAAACCGGCATGGCACTCATTCCCCCTCTTTACTTCAATTGCGTGGTGACCCTGGGCACTCGAAAACCGGGATGCGAGGTCTCCTGGTGCGGAACGGGAACCCTGGTCGGGCGCCATTTCCGGAGACAGGCCGACCGCTCCAGCCAATACCACGTCTTTATCGTCACCAACAAGCACGTGCTGGAAAACCAGCGGGAAATGGTCGTGCGTTTCAATCCGCTCGATTCCCAACCCGCCCAGAATTTCGACATCCCCTTATACAATCACGAGGGGGATGCGCTGTGGAAGGGACATCCCAACCGGAACATCGACCTGGCCGCGATCGGCATCAACTCCGACTTTCTTCGCCAGGAGGGAATCCAATACGATTTCTTCCAATCGGATAACCACCTCATGCCGCTGGACGAGATGGCACGGTCGGGAATTTCCGAAGGGGATTTCATTTACGTGCTGGGATTTCCGATGGGCATCGGCGCTCCCAACCGGCAATATGTGATCGCGCGCTCGGGCATCATCGCCCGCTTGCGGGATACTCTGGAAAACAACAGCAAGGATTTCCTGGTGGACGCGATGGTGTTTCCCGGCAACAGCGGCGGGCCGGTGATCTATAAACCGGAGATCATCAGTATCGAGGGCACGCGGTCGGTGACCAAACCGGGACTGATCGGTATCGTGACCAGTTATCTCACGTATTCGGAAGCGGCCCTCAGCCAGCAGACCGGCCAGCCGCGAATCGTTTTCGAGGAAAATTCCGGCCTTGCGGTGGTGATACCCGTGGATTACGTGATCGAGACCCTCGACGTCGCCTTCACCGCATGCCGGATCAAGGAGCGGGACCTGGTGGATGGCACCGTGCCCGAGTTTGCCTGACCGGGTCTCACCGTTTACGCAAAAACAGTTCCACCTGCGCCCCCACAAACCCGGAAATCGCCGCGCCGGACCCGGCGGAAATAATAATGATGTCGGTGTCCCCCGAAGTATAGCCGATGCTTCCCCCCGCCAGGGCGCCGAGGCAGACAATGATCATATACCGCCGCCCCCCGACCCAACCGACGAAGCCGCCCACGATCGCCCCCAGGAGTCCCGCAACCAGCATCAGCCATCCGCTGTGAACCACGAACCCGATCAGCAGTCCGGTGATGCCCAGCAGGAGAACTCCCGATGCGATATCTTTTTTGCCGGTCTGGTAAGGCATGGCCATACAGGTTCTCCCCGTTGTCAATCGCGATTGAGCATCGTAAACTATTATCGGTCAAACACGGCGAGCCGATCTTCCAGGCTCCGGTATTCCTCAATCCGGAAGGAATCTCTCATGCGATCCCTGGGTACGATCCTGATCCTGACTTCCCTGCTCGCATTCGCCCACCCCGCCGGGGCGGTTCGGGTGGACGGTCTGAAAACGCCTGAAAGTTTTCTGATCGATCCGGTCACCGGACATTATTACATTTCCAACGTCAACGGGAAACCCCTGGAAAATGACGGCAATGGATTCATCACCAAACTAGACCCCTCGGGAAACGCAGTCAACCTGGAGTTTATCCTCTCGGGCCGGGACGGGGTAACGTTGAACGCACCCAAGGGACTGCTGATCGCGGGTAACTTTCTCTACGTCACCGACATCGACGCGGTCAAACGGTTCGACAAGGAAACCGGAAAGTTCCTGGGAACCATCGATTTTTCGCTTCTCGGGGTCCGGTTCCTGAACGATCTGGCGATGGACGGGGAGGGCAAAATCTACGTCTCGGACATGCTGGGGGACGCGGTTTACCGTTTCGATCCTTCCAGCAGGGACATGATTTCGGTGGTGGCAAAAAACCACGCCTTGGGAAACCCCAACGGCCTGCTTTTCGACGCTCCGCGCAACCGACTGCTGGTGGCGGCCTGGGGAACGGGAGAGATTTTGGGATTGACGCTGGATGGGAAGATCACGCCTCTGGTGCGCAAGGTGGGGAAGAACCTGGACGGAATCGACTTTGACCGGGAGGGAAACATCCTCGTGTCCAGCTTCACCGGGGGGGAGATCTACCGGATCCGGCAATTCTCACGGGTGGAGGTGATCCGCAAAAACCTGGTCACCCCAGCGGACATCTCCTTCGACTACCGCCACAACCAGATTCTGGTGCCCTCGTTCGACGGCAACGTCGCGTTCTCCCTGCCTCTGAAATAATCCCCCCGGCCCAGCCGGAAGGGATCCGGCCGCGACGGGGATATCTCACCGTTTATTCAGTTCGGAACCCGGCCCGAACCGGTCTTCTCAGAGGTTCTTGAAAACCGCATCGAGGCTGGACCGGGCATCGCCGAACAACATGCGGGTATTCTCTTTGTAGAAGAGTGGATTTTCCACTCCCGCATAGCCGGTGGCCATGCTCCGTTTCAACACGATGGTGGTCTTCCCTTTCCAGACTTCCAGCACCGGCATTCCGGCGATCGGGCTTTCCGGTTCGGTCTGCGCCGCGGGATTGACGATGTCGTTGGCGCCAATGACGACCGTCACGTCCACGTTGGGAAAATCCTCATTGACCTCGTCCATTTCGAAGACGATATCATAGGGGACCTTGGCTTCGGCCAGCAAAACGTTCATGTGCCCCGGCATGCGCCCGGCAACGGGATGAATGCCGAACCGCACATTCACCCTTCTCTTCCTGAGCGCCTTGGTGATCTCGCAAACGATATGCTGGGCCTGCGCGACGGCCATGCCGTAACCGGGGACGATCATGACCTCCTTGGCATCCACCAGCATGCTGGCCACCTCTTCCGGTTGCACCGCCACGACTTCCCCCTGCTCGGCCTGGGCCTTGGAGGCCTTCCCGGACGTGGTGCCGAATCCGCCCGCGATGACGTTAAAAAACTTGCGGTTCATCGCCCGGCACATGATGTAACTCAGGATGGCGCCGCTACTGCCCACCAGGGCTCCGGTCACGATGAGGAGATCGTTGCTGAGCATGAAGCCGGTGGCCGCGGCCGCCCAACCCGAATAACTGTTGAGCATGGACACCACGACCGGCATGTCGGCGCCGCCAATGGCCATGACCATATGAACCCCGAATATCAGGGCGATCACGGTCATGAGGATCAGCGGCAGGAGCCCGCCATGGCTGGCCGACTGCTGGATAAAAACAAAACAGAGCCAGATGGAACCGATCAGAAGACCCAGGTTGAACAGGTGCCGCCCGGGAATCAGCATGGGATTGCCGGTGATCTTGCCGCTGAGCTTTCCGAACGCGATGACGGAACCCGAAAAGGTAACGGCCCCGATGAGAATTCCCAGGTAGGTCTCGACATCATGGATGGTCAATTCGACCCCGGTGAAATGGCTTTCCGGGTCCATGAAGTTGGCGAAACCGACCAGGACGGCGGCCATCCCCACCAGGCTGTGCAGGATAGCGACCAGCTCGGGCATTTGCGTCATTTGCACGCGCCGCGCCAGAACCAGGCCGATGCTTCCCCCCACCGCCAACCCCCCGACGAGGAGGGCAATGTTTGCCGTAACCCCCGCGATTGTCGCCACGAGGGCGATGGCCATGCCGATGATGCCGAAGAAATTACCGCGCCGCGAAGTTTCCTGGTGGCTCAATCCACCCAGCGCCAGAATAAAAAGAATGGTCGCCCCGATATAAGAGGCGGTTACGAGACCGTTCACTGTTCGCCTCCTATTTCCGGAACATTTCAAGCATGCGGCGCGTCACCGCGAATCCGCCTGCGATATTGATGGCCGTGATCGTGATCGCGAATCCGGCCACCCACATGATAATATTTTCACTGGAACTGATCTGCAGAATGGCGCCGATGATGATGATACTGCTGATGGCGTTGGTCACGCTCATGAGCGGGGTGTGCAAGGCGGGGGTCACGTTCCAGATGACCATGTAACCCACGAAGCAGGCCAGCACAAACACGGTAAAATGGGCCATGAAGGCCGTCGGGGCCACCGCACCCAGTCCGAACAGGACGAGTCCGCCCAACGTAAAGGCAATGGCGGGGCCCACCCAGGCGGGTTGTTCCTTTTTCTTTTCTCCGGGCTTGACCCCCTTGGCGTCCGCCGCGGGTTTTGTTGGAGCCGCCGACAGCCGGGGCGGCGGCGGGGGCCAGGTGATTTCTCCCTCCTTCACCACGGTCGCGCCGCGCACCACTTCGTCCTCCATATCGACAACGATCTGACCATCCTTCTTGGGGCACATTTCCGTCAACAGGTGGCGAAGGTTGGTTCCATATAACTGGCTGGACTGGGCGGACAGGCGGCTGGGGAGATCCGTGTAACCGATGAGGGACACGCCATGCTCCAGGACGACCTTGCCCGCCTGGGTCAACTTGCAGTTTCCGCCCTGCTCCGCCGCGAGATCGACGATCACGCTTCCGTCTTTCATGGATTTGACCATATCCAAGGTGATCAATTCCGGCGCGGGTTTTCCGGGAATCAAGGCGGTGGTGATAATGATGTCCACCTCCTTCGCCTGCTCGGCGAAAAGCGCCATTTCCGCCTCGATAAATTCCTTACTCATCACCTTGGCGTAACCTCCGACGCCCGAACCCTCTTCTTCAAAATCGAGGAGCAGGAATTCCGCATCCATGCTCTCGACCTGTTCTTTCACTTCCGGCCGGGTGTCGAACGCCCGCACGATGGCCCCCATGCTTTTTGCGGCGCCGATGGCGGCCAGCCCGGCCACGCCCGCACCGATCACCAGCACCTTCGCAGGGGGAATTTTGCCCGCCGCGGTGACCTGCCCGGTAAAAAACCGGCCGAAATGCTGTGCCGCTTCCACCACCGCGCGGTAACCGGCAATGTTGGCCATCGAACTCAGCGCATCCAGCTTCTGCGCGCGGGAAATGCGCGGCACGCTGTCCATGGCAAGGACGGTAACTTTTTTCTCCGACAATTTTTTCAACAAATCGGGATTCTGCGCCGGCCAGAGAAACGAGATCAGGATTTGTTTCTCATGAAGCAGATCCACCTCTTCCGTATTCAGGTCCGGATTGAACTGCGGCGCGCGTACCTTTAAAATAATATCGCTGTCCTTCCAGATCGACCGGCCGTCGGCCACAACCTTCGCGCCCGCTTCCTGAAACGCGGAATCGGAAAAATGGGCCCACACTCCCGCGCCGGACTGAACCACGACTTCACAACCGAGCTTGATGAGCTGACTGGCCACTTCGGGGGTTATGGCCACCCGCCGTTCGCCCGCATGGACTTCTTTGGGAACACCAATCCTCATTTCGATAGCCTTTATTTGGAGTTAGCTTGAAAAAATGTAATTGGAAATGATAGCGGAATCCCAAAGAAGTTCAACAAAAATCTCCCGATCCCGAAACAATAATTCTTCGGGACCGGAGTTTCCCTTCACCAACTGTAGAGGGTCCGCATGTAATTTGCCCGTTCCAGGGCGGCGGGATTGGGACAATTCATGCGGCTCATGCAACCGCGCATCTGCCCCAGGGATTCATACTCGTGCGATTCCATCCATTCCAAAAGTTGTTTTTTCAATGAGTTAATATGGCCCGGCCCGTTTTTGAGCAGGGCCGAACAAAGGTGGGCGACCGAGGCCCCGGCCATCACCGCCTTCACCACGTCTTCCACGGTATGGATTCCCGATGTGGCGGCCAGGGGGCAGGCGATCCTGCCATAAAGTACCGCCAGCCAGCGCAGGGTAAGGCGAAGATCTCGCGAATCGGATAATTCCAGGTGGGGATAATGCTCCAGCTCCTCGATCAGGATATCCGGCTGATAAAACCGGTTGAACAGGGACAGCCCGTTCGCCCCACCCTCGACCAACCGGTGGGCCATGTGGGACGGTGAACTGAAAAACGGCGACAGTTTCACCGTCACGGGAAGGCCGACCTCGCTTTTCACCGCCTTGAGGGTATCCAGATACCGGCGCTCCACCGCTTCGCCCGTCTCCTCCATATCCATGGCCAGATAATAAATGTTCAATTCCAGGGCGTCCGCGCCCGCCGACTCGATGAGCCGGGCGGTATGCGTCCAATCCCCGGAATGGGAACCATTCAGGCTGGCCACTACGGGAATCGACAGGGCCTCCTTGGCCCGGCGCACCAGGTCCAGGTACTCCTCCGTACCGTGATCGAGTTCCTCCAGGGGAGGGAAATAGGTCAGGGATTCCGCGAAACACTCGGTGCCCAGGTTGATGAAATGCTCGGACAGTTTCTGGTGGTGCTCGATCTGCTCTTCAAACAGGGAATGGAGAACCACCAGCGAAGCTCCGTTGTCCTCCAGAATCTTCAACATGTCCACGTCTCCCGTCAGAGGAGATGCTGAGGGCGCCAACGGATGTTCCAACTCGAATCCCAGGTAAGTCGTTTTCAGATCCATGCCGTGTATCCTTCAGAAAATTTATTCCGATTTGGACTGCGGAGTTCCCCCTGCAACCTGATTGGAAAAATCCAACCCGGCCAGCTTTTCCAGGTAATCCCAGTATTGCGCCGATTCCGCCTCGGCGGCCTCGAGCAATTCGCTCTGCCGATCGGGGTCCATGAACCCGAGAACGCGGAACCGGGTCTCCATGTTCATGAAATCCCGCAGTTTTTTCTGCGGCGATTTGGAGTCGAGGTGAAGCGGATTCTCCCCCTTCGCCAGGTTCATCGGGTTGTACCGGTAAAGCGGCCAGAACCCGCTCTCCACCGCGGCCTTCTGGTGTTGCATGCCGATCGTCATGTTGATTCCGTGGGCGATGCATTGGCTGTAGGCGATGATGATCGACGGACCGGGATACCGCTCCGCCTCGAGGAAGGCCTTGACGGTCTGAATGTCCCGCGCGCCGAGAGCCACCTGCGCCACGTAGCAATGCCCGTAAGCCATCACCATCTGGCCCAGGTTCTTGCGGGGAACTCCTTTCCCATCGGCGGCGAATTTGGCTACCGCGCCGAGGGGAGTCGATTTGGACATCTGCCCTCCCGTGTTGGAATAGACCATCGTATCCAGAACCAGGATATTCACGTTTTTCCCGGACCAGAGAACGTGATCGAGTCCGCCGAAACCGATATCGTACGCCCACCCGTCTCCCCCGACGATCCAGACCGACTTGTCCACCAGGTAATCGGCGAGGGGAACCAGACGCTCCGCTTCGGCCTGCCTGCTGGTTTTCAAATGCTCTTTGAGATCCGCGACGCGGTTCCTCTGGATTTTGATGTCCTCCTCCGTCGCCTGCGGGGCCTCGAGAATCTGGCGGACGCGGCCGGAACCGAACTCCGGTTCCAGAGCGGTCAGCAATCGCCGGGCCTGGTCCTGGTGCCGGTCCACCGCGAGGCGGAACCCCAACCCGAACTCGGCGTTATCCTCAAACAGCGAGTTGGCCCAGGCCGGTCCCCGGCCCTCGGCGTTGGTCGTCCAGGGGGTGGTCGGCAGGTTGCCGCCGTAAATGGAGGAACAACCCGTGGCGTTGGCGATCAGGAGCCGGTCGCCGAACAACTGGCTCAACAGTTTGAGGTAAGGCGTCTCGCCGCAACCCGAACAGGCGCCGGAATACTCGAACAGGGGAACCATGAACTGCGGTCCCTTCACCGAATCCACATGCACCGATTCGCGGTCGGGGTCGGGCAGTCCGAGAAAAAACTCGTAATTGACCCGCTCCCGGTCCACATGCTCGGCGTGGGGCAACATGTTGATCGCTTTGAGGCGGGGCACGCTCTTGTTTTTCGCGGGACACACATCCACGCACACCCCGCACCCGGTGCAGTCTTCCGGCGCGACCTGGACGGCGTATTGTTTCCCGGCGTACTCCGGCCCCTTGTAATCGACGGGGAGAAACGAATCGGGCGCCGCGCCGGGGGCGGGCGAATCGAACACTTTAACGCGGATGGCCGCATGGGGGCAGACCAGCGCGCACTTGTTGCATTGAATACAGACTCCGGAATCCCAGATGGGGATTTCCAGGGCGATATTGCGTTTTTCCCACCGCGCGGTGCCCGTGGGCCAGGTGCCGTCGGGCGGAAACGCGCTCACCGGAAGCTGGTCCCCCTGGCCGGCCAGCATGATCGCCGTCACGCGCCGGACGAAATCGGGCGCGATGTCGGGCACCGGGGCCGGTCTTCCGCGCCAACCGACTCCCACGGGAACCTCGACCGGGTGAAGGTTGGCGACGGCCCGGTCCACCACCTGGAAATTTTTCTCCACCACCTCCCGTCCTTTCGATCCGTAGGTTTTTTCGATGGACTTTTTGATGGACGCCATCGCCTCTTCCCGGGGGAGGACGCCGGATATGGAGAAGAAACAGGTCTGCATGATGGTGTTGATGCGTTGGCCCATTCCCGCCTCGCGGGCCACGCCGTAGGCGTCGATGACGTAAAATTTCAGGCCCTTTTCCCGGATGGGTTTCTGCACCTCGCAGGGCAGATGGTCCCAGACCTCCTCGGCGGAATACGGCGAATTGAGGAGGAAGGTCGCGCCGGGCGCGGCCTTGTCCAGCATCTCGATCCGGTCCAGAAAATTGAACTGGTGACAACCGATGAAATTGGCCGACTCGATCAGGTAACTCGCCGAGATGGGCCGCGGACCGAACCGCAGATGGGAAATGGTCACCGACCCCGCTTTCCGGGAATCGTAAACAAAATAGCCCTGCGCGAAATTCGGCGTCTCCTCGGCAATGATCTTGATCGAGTTTTTGTTGGCCCCCACGGTGCCATCCGCCCCCAGACCGAAAAACATGGCCCGGACCACTCCGTCCTGTTCCAGGGAAAACTCCGGATCGAAATCGAGGCTGGTGTGCGTTACATCGTCGCGGATGCCGACGGTGAAGTGATTTTTCGGCCGGTCTTTTCCCAACTCGTCAAACACGGCCTTGACCATGGAAGGAGTAAACTCCTTGGAGGAAAGCCCGTACCGGCCGCCGGTCACGCGGGGAAATTTCTGAAATCGGCCGGGATGTTCGGCCACACCCTCCGCCAACGCGGCCATCACGTCGAGGTACAACGGCTCTCCCACCCCGCCGGGTTCCTTGGTCCGGTCGAGAACCGCGATCCGCCCCGTGGTGGGAGGAAGACATTCGACAAATCCCTTCACGTCGAAGGGACGATAGAGACGCACCCGGACCACTCCGACCTTTTCCCCGCGCCCGGCAAGAAACCGGGTGGTCTCGCCCGCCGTTTCCGCTCCCGAACCCATCGCCACGATGACCCGTTCCGCTTCGGGATGGCCGGAATAATCGAACAGACCGTACTTGCGCCCGGTGAGTTTGGCGAAGCGGTCCATCATCTCCCGCACGATGCCGGGACCCTCGGCGTAAAACGGATTGCAGGCCTCCCGGCATTGAAAAAAGACATCCGGATTCTGCGAGGTGCCCCGCAGGCTGGGATGGTCGGGACTCATTGCCCGGAGCTTGTGGTTTCGCACCCACGCCTCGTCGATCATCCCGCGGATCACCGGGTCAGACAGGACCTCGATCCGGGCGATTTCGTGCGAAGTGCGGAATCCGTCAAAAAAGTGCAGGAAAGGAATGCGGGATTTCAGCGTCGCCGCCTGAGCGATCAGGGCGAAATCCATCACCTCCTGAACCGAGGAGGACGCGAGCATGGCAAACCCGGTCTGCCGGGCGGCCATGACGTCGGAGTGGTCGCAGAAAATGGACAGCGCGTGGGTCGCGACCGTGCGCGCGGCCACATGAAACACGGTGGGAAGCAGTTCCCCCGCGATCTTGTACATATTGGGGATCATCAACAGCAATCCCTGCGAAGCGGTGAAGGTGGTGGTGAGCGCCCCGGCCTGGAGCGCCCCGTGCACCGCGCCCGCCGCGCCTCCTTCCGATTGCATCTCCGTTACGCTGGGAACCCCGCCCCAGATATTGCAGATTCCCTCTGAGGACCAGGCGTCGGCATGCTCGCCCATCGGGGAGGAGGGGGTGATAGGATAAATGGCGATGACCTCGTTGGTCCGGTGGGCCACGTAGGCGGCCGCCTCATTGCCATCCATGGCGGCGATCGTAGGCGTCATAAAAACCTCCTGGAGGTTTCAGAGGGAAAAGAGCCAGATGATTTCACAATACGTCCCGCCCCGAAAAAATTCAAGGTAACCTTCGTTCCGAATAGCGCAACCCCACCCCTCTGCACCAATATCCGAATCGAGATATT
>Ga0066640_10000970_pt1 | contig 17190 bp, 12 predicted proteins | sample CryGeyCG2114_020_2_FD_59505 | JGI IMG/M metagenome (GOLD analysis project Ga0066640, IMG submission 59505) | Groundwater microbial communities from aquifer - Crystal Geyser CG11_big_fil_rev_8/21/14_0.20 | ecosystem: Environmental > Aquatic > Deep subsurface > Groundwater | place: USA: Utah... | reverse complement strand
CTGAGACAACGATGGATGCCCTAAACAAATATGGTCGTGATTTAACCAAACTTGCAGAAAAAGGGAAACTTGACCCCGTCATAGGTCGCGATGACGAACTCAGACGCACTATACAGATTCTTTCTCGCAGAAGAAAAAACAACCCCGTCCTGGTCGGAGATGCGGGAGTAGGCAAAACAGCTGTCGCAGAACTCCTCGCCCAAAAAATCATCCAAGGCGATGTCCCTGATATGTTGCAAAAAAGGAAAATCATCGAATTGGATATGGGAGCACTGATGGCAGGAAGTAAATATAGAGGTGATTTTGAAGAAAGACTCAAGGCAGTCCTCAAAGAGATAGAACAATCCAACGGTCAGATAATTTTATTTATCGATGAACTCCATATGGTCGTAGGAGCTGGTAAAACAGAAGGATCGATGGATATGGGCAATATGCTCAAACCAGCACTTGCCAGAGGTGCTATCAAAGTCATCGGCGCCACTACCATCAACGAATATCGCAAACATATCGAAAAAGACCCAGCACTGGAAAGGAGATTCCAACCTGTCATGATTCTCGAACCCAGCAAAGAAGATGCTATCGCAATCCTCAGAGGGATCAAAGAAACCTACGAAACACATCATGGTATCAATATCTCCGATGCAGCCGTCGTTGCAGCCGTTGAATTGAGTATCAAATATATCGCAGACAGAAGACTCCCCGACAAAGCCATCGACTTATTGGATGAAGCAGCTTCTAGTGTCAAAATCTCTCTCACCTCATTACCCGAAGATGTCGCCAAACTCGAAAAACAAATCAGCACACTCCAAATAGAAAAATCTGCACTTGCCAAAGAAGAAAAGAAAAAAAATCTCACGAGAATCCAAGAGCTAGACAAACAAATAGCCAACCTCCAAGAACAACACAAAACAGCAAAAGCTGACCGAGAAAACAGTAGAGGACAACTCATCAAACTCAAAGAGCTCAAAGAAAGACTCCAGCAACTGGAACATGAAGCGAGTGTGGCAGAAAAAAACACTGATTACAATCGTGCAGCAGAAATTAAATATAGTGAAATACCCACCATTCAAAAACAACTGCAAGCGCTCGAAGCTAGCACCTCCAATCTCACATCTCCCGACGCCGTACAACCAGAAGACATCGCACAAATCATCGCCAAACGAACCAGTATTCCCGTCACCAAACTCGTCCAAAGTGAGACACAAAAACTCGCACACTTGGAAGATCATCTCAAACAAAAAGTTATTGGTCAAGATCACGCAGTCACCACGATTGCCAATGCCATCAGAAGAGCTCGTGCCTGACTCAAAGACCCCAACAGACCCATAGGATCCTTCCTTTTTCTCGGTCCCACCGGCGTAGGGAAAACAGAACTAGCAAAGACACTCGCATTTGAACTATTCAATGACGAAAAAGCAATGATTCGTATCGATATGTCCGAATATATGGAACAACATACCGTCGCCAAACTCATCGGTTCACCACCAGGCTATATAGGACATGACGAGGGGGGACAATTGACCGAAGCAGTGAGAAGAAGACCCTACGCAGTGCTACTCTTTGATGAAGTAGAAAAGGCACATCACGATGTCATCAATGTACTTTTGCAACTCCTTGATGATGGAAGGTTAACTGATAGCAAAGGGCGCACTGTTGACTTCAAAAACACTATCATCATCATGACCTCAAACATCTGATCAGATGTCATCATGCAACAACTCAACACACAAAATAAAACTACAGACACTCAAAACCAGCAAGACAATCTCTCCAAACTCATAGAACCTCAACTCCACGCATTTTTTCGTCCCGAATTTCTCAACAGACTCGATGACATCGTCATATTCAACCCCCTATCCAAAGATGTCATGATGAATATTATCGATATTCAACTCAAGCAGCTGACGACGATGATCAAACAAGAAAAAGACATCACACTCCATATCGATGACACAGTCAAAAAATTTATAGCTGACAAAGGTCGAGATCCCCAATTTGGTGCCCGTCCCCTCAAACGTGCCATTCAAACCTATCTTTTGGACGAACTCGCCATGGCAATCATCCAAGGAACTCTCACATCCTGATCTACCATCACCCTCTCCGTCAAAAACGATAAAATAATCATCCTCGTACAATAAACTTGTCTCTCCTCGTAGGGGAGGACGGCTCTATCTATCGGTAGACAGGCATCCCCCATCATACAAAAACATCCTCTCTCTCTAATCTCTTCTTCCATCTTCCCCCGATCAATCACCTCCCTCAATAATCTCAAATTTCAAGTTGACAACATCATCCAAAAAATTACATACATCAACTCTGTCGGCTCCAAGAGCATACCGCTGACAGTTTTTTTATGAAAAAATTAAATGAAATGAGTCTACTAACAATGATAAAAGATACTATAACTTTTCGACAAATCACTCCAGAAATGGCAAAACATGCAGAAATACAAGGATTCAATCTAGTTGCAACTCTCAAAAGTATTATACAAGAAACATGAATCACACCAGAACAATTAAATTTTCAAAAATTCAATAATCCTCAAGCACTCAACGACTTATTTGATCTATTCACACAAAACCTCATTGATCCAGAAGCTTTAATAAAAAGCCTCATCAATAAAAATTACGTCATTGAAAGAACAAAACATTAACAACAAAAAAAACTAACAAAATCTTCTCTTCTCCTCTACTTCATCAACATATCCTCCAACTCCAAACCACTCATCTTCTGTATTTTCTTCAAAGTATAGATCATCACGATCATCAACATAATCGTCAAAGGCACGACAATCACGGGATAACTCAAACCTGTCATTTTTCCTATTTCTTGATTGAAAGCTTCTGTCCCTGCAGGACTCATCACAATCATCTTCGCCAAAATATAATTCAACACGGAGCTAATCGCAAACGACACCACCATCCAATAAGTCACCATCTTATACAACTTCTCCATCTTTGCCCTTACATCATCCCCCATCCCTTTACCCTTTCATCTTTCATCTTTCTCCTCCAACGCCTCCTCGATACGTTCCATATCCACCATCATCCCCAACATCCCCTTCATCAAAGGATGCTTGGTCCAAATAGAAATCAACAAAATCAGACCTAGCAAAGCAGGCACTCATGCTTCTTTGATCGCCACCCACTGAGTAGGAAGCTCAAACAAACCGATCCCTCCTGTCAACAACACACTGATCAAACCAAGGGCAGAAAATATATTGATCTTCTTTTCCTTTGACCAATCCCAAATACCATAGCCGATCGGAAACAACAACGCAACCACCAATCACCATGTCGTTCACAAATATTGTTCTCCACTCAACTTCGTCAAGATAACAACAGGTATCACCAAATTGATCAATAAGTTGACCAATTGATTCGGTCTTTTTCTTTTTGAATTCATACAAATAATCTATCTAAAATCTGTTTCTGTCTCTTTTTTCGTTTTTCGTTATTCGCTTTCCATTTTTCGTTATTCGTTTTTCATTTTTCATGTGTCTTTCTCTTTCCCTTTCTCTTTCATTTACCCTTGTCATCGCGAGGGAGTTTTCTCGACTATGGCGATCCACTCATAGACTACTCCATCTGAATGGATTGCGTCGTTTCACTCGCAATGACAATTCGTTTTTTATGCTTGTCCCGCCATCTTCCGAGGGATTTCATTTTTCATGTTTTTTATCCCTTCACTACATCCAAAAACATCTTCAATTCCTCTTCACTCATATCAATATTCATCACCACTATATGGAGATATTCAGACAAACTTTGGACATAAACATGTTGTTGTATACTACCTTCAAGAGCATTATCTTCTTTCAATTCTTCTCAATCTTTCTTGCACCACACACCATATCTTGCATACAAAGCATCATGACAAGGCAAGGATAAGGGAACTGGATTTATTTCAACTAAACCAGTCAGTCCAGGCTTCTCTTCTCCTCAAACTTTGTACAATCATCCTCTATAAGTCAACATATACACACAATGTTGATGTCCTACACCACATACCTTGTGAACTTTCCCTCACAATATAAGGGGTACTCCTTTACGAGCAAAAACACTATATTCTCTACTAAACAACTTCCACACACGATCATCAGTCACTTTCTTTTCTCATAACTCACTTTCCGAACCTGTTTGACTCACTCCAACAACAGGTTTCTTTTGTATCATACTATTTTTTATAAACTTATTATTCTGTTTCACAACAACAGCTTTGGGGCTTTTCTTGACCTTCAAAGCACCAATCTGCTTTCTCGCTTCTTGTATGATAAAGGTATCCCTCTCATCATAAGTATTACTTTTCATATGATCCAAGCCATTGATCACTGCATCGAGCGATCAGCCATCTTCATGATTGACATAAGACATCAATCATTCAACAAAAACATCAACCATTTTCCAATCTTTCGCTTGAGGACTATAGCTAGCAACACTATATCATCACAAAAAACACAAAGCAACTATCAGGGCAAACTTCCTCATTCACTTTCTCAAATCTAAAAAAATTTGCCAATAAGCATGGCCCCAATACATATAACATTACTCCACACAATGTCAACCACATTCACCAAGCAGTGAACTCATTTTTTATCAATCATCACCGAAATAATTAGGATGAAAATGATCTCTCTTTTGTATCAACATAAACCATGGCAATAGGACTCAATTACACCCATCGAAACTGCGATGGTCGTCTCATACTTCCAAGTTACGTCTACTTGTTGATAAATATTTATGAAGATTTTGCACAACAACGATATCATCATCCAAATATGCAACAAAACTACGATGCATTGTTTATACTTGTCAACAACGGCACACTACTCAAGCAATTGCAAGAACCGAACAATGATCGCCACTTTGACCATCCACTCATCAGACAACTTCTTTGCACTGCCTATCCATATGAAATTCAACTCAAATATCTGCAACAAAAAGTCCCAAACGATCTACAGCTCAATGAACAAATCATAAAATTATTCAATGAATACTACCACATCGATTATCATCAAGTCATCCAAGATTACGAAACACAACAAAAGCACAAAATCGACATACTGCAAACTGCCTGTCAAATTCGCGAAATTCACTACAAATGTCTCTCCGAACAACTCCAAAAACGAAAGGAGTTTATCACCACACTCCTGCAACAACAAGGCTATAACAAGCAAGCCCAAGCATTGCTTCATTTTTTAAACCAACATCTCAACATATCTATCGACAGTCAATCTTCAAATATGACAGTAGAACAATGAGAAAATATCATCGTACACTTGAGCAATCAATCCTATAGCATTCTCTACCATGAATTAACTCATGTCGTCAATAACTTTTTTAGATACTATTATCCTCCTCAAGTCACATCTCGCACTCATGATTTCACCAAAATCAACGAATGATTCGCAAACTTCATCGCCTATCACCTTGGGCAACACATCCAAGATCCCCAAAAAGATTATAAAGATATCGACTTGAGTGAACACTTTAATTCACCATACATTCATATATATATGACACTAGCAAAAAAATGATCTGATGATCCATCACACAACCAACAAATTATAAATTCTCTCATGCATCATTATCAATACTCACTTCCTCAACTTGATAGTGAAGACTTTTATTATCAAAGATTTTACAAATTCTTTCATTATCACCAACATCACTATTTCTATCCCAAAGAGTTGTTGTACTACCTCGGCTATCACGAAATACTCAAAAATTCACAACAATCCCCCCACAAAACCCAACTCCTCTGTGACTACTTCCTCTGTCACTTCGATAAAATCTCTCACAAGTAAAAAAAAGTATTTCACAATGCCACAGGGCAATTTTTTAGTATTTTATCCTTCCCATACCTCCCCCGTCGTGTTCCACCCCGTCATTTTCCGCGGGGCAATTTTCTGTCCCGTCATATTCTATGGGGTCATTTTCTGCGGGGTTTTATTGTTTTCATAACAAATCCTAGCACCCAATATCTAATACATAGAGTCTAGAAGCTAGTAGCTAGCATCCCTTACCCTCTCTTTATCTTCCACCTTTCTCCCTCATCAACAATCTCATATCACAACTCTCTCACCTGATCTCTCAATGCATCCGACCTCGCCCAATCTTTCGCTTTCTTAGCTTCCCATCTTTTTTCAGCCAACTTCCCCACTTCTTCAGGTATATCATCCTCGTTTTGTGTTTGACTTTTCAGGTTGAACGAACACAAATTCATCCTCAACACCTTCTCATCAAACCAATAGACGACCTTCAATTTCCCAATCGTCAGATCTCTGATTCACTCTTGTATCCTCGCCAAAACTTGAGGTATTTGTAAATCATCAAACAATGCTTCCAATATCCCAAACAAAAAATCCCTTGTCTCATCAGTATCAATCAGATCATAAACACTTTTGATTGATCATACCAACATTTTCACTTCTTCACCAAAATCTATCACCTGAAGTTTTTTCGCCAAATTTCTTCTTGCTGACTGTGCAGCAGTCAATGACTCCCATGAAAAATCTTGAAAACTACGATAGTGAGCCTGATGATAAAAAAATCTCAAATCAAGTGGATCAAATCATTGATCCAAAACATCCGAAACACAAACGACATTACCCATAGATTTTGCTATTTTATCATTATTGATATTCAAAAACTGATTGTGCATCCATATCTTCACCCATGGCGTATGAGCACAAAAGCTACATTCTGATTGGACAATCTCATTGGTATGATGCACAGGAATGTGATCTATCCCTCCCGTATGAATATCAATATTTTTTCACAAGGTCGCCCATGACATAGCACTACATTCGACATGCCATCCAGGAAAACCTTTGGAATCAATCTCTCTTTGAGTTAATTCCTTTCTTTTTACGATCAATCACTTCTTGTGATCTGTATTTCATGTATCATCAATAATCAAAGTCCCACTACGCCCTCCTTCAAATACCCATTCCATTTCTCTTTGTTGATCCTGGGGAGAATATTTCCACAAAGCAAAATCAGTCAGATTCTTTTTGCCTGTCGCATCCACTCTCGCTCATTCCTTCAATCATTCCAAATGTCAGGGAGGTAAAAGTTTGCCATAATCAGCGATTTTGCTCGTATCACAATAGATGCCATCACCAGGGATGACATAAGTAAGACCCTTTTCGTACATTCTTTGGACAACCGTAATTTGTTCTTTGATATAATCAGTAGCTCTTGGGTACTGATCAGGTATATCCATCTGCAATGACAGCATATTCTCTTTAAAAATATTTTCATACTTTTGAGCAATATCCCATACACTCAATCCATCTCTTTTGGATCATTTTTCCATTTTATCTTCTCCATGATCACCATCATCAGTCAGATGCCCCACATCAGTGATATTCATACTATGTTTGACTGGATAACCAAGGACATGTTTTATCGTTCTTTTCAAAATATCAGCGAAATACCAAGAACGAAAATTACCAATATGGGCGTAGCCATAAACAGTCGGCCCACAAGAATAGATCAATACCTTATCCACTTTCCCCTCATCCATCAAAGGAGAAAAAACCTCCTTCTCACGAGTCATGGTGTTAAAAAGCTTCAATTGCATCATATCTCCCATCATCCAATAACAACAATAAATAACCCTCCTCACTGTATTTACATGTAACCCAACAAATTCGTGATTATTTTCAATCTTGCATTTTGCATTCTCAATTTTTCATTAACCTTTCCTTACAACGAAAGAACATCTCCAGCCCTCATCACTTCCACTTTTGTAGCACATCTTGTACGAACTCATTGAGCAAAATCATCAACATCTACAGCAATGGGAGCCCATGTATTATAATGGACAGGAACAACTATTTTTGGCTTGATCCATGAAGTGGCAATCGATGCATCTTGAGGTCACATGGTAAATCTATCACCAATAGGCAAAAAAGCCACATCTATCGCATACAATTCACCCAATAATTTCATATCCCCAAACAATCATGTATCACCCGCATGATATATCACCTTCCCTCATGTGCTCAAAATAACACCACTTGCGACACAAGTAAAGCCATGTCACATATCACCCACACCTCATCCATGCCATGCTTGAAAAAGTTTTACATCAAAATGATCATAGCTGACAAATCATCAACAACCATGACAAGAAACATCAGTCAATCATTTTTTGTGAATCAAATATTGTCACAATTCATAGCTCACGATCACAGGACATCAAACTACTTCTACTATATCGACAGTATCTCCGAGATGATCATCATGCCCATGCGTCAGAATGATTGCCTGGATATTTTTGCCTATCACATCTTCAAATCTCACATCACACTGTGGATTGCCTGAGACAAAAGGGTCAATCAAAACGCAACCCCGATAATCAACTATTTCCACAAAACTATGACCATGAAAAATGATTTTCATCCACATCTCAAACAATGCTAAAGAGAGACTATATATACAAAAATACCTAGCTTCCTGCAATCAAAACACACAAGTTATATCACCATTCTGTTATATTTGTTCTGTAGCTTTTGTTGACTAGTCAAAACATTTACATATCTTACACTCTACAAGTCTACTCATTATCTCATTTATTATCTATTCTTCATATTTTAATGTTTTAGTGTTTTAGTGTTTTAACCCATCCCTCTCCTCATGAACTATCTACTCCCCATTTTTTTGATCGTCTTTGCTATCGTCGTCATCATCAAATCACTCGTGAGAATCACGCCAAGTGAAAAAGGTGTCAAAGAAAGACTATCTAGTTATGTAGGCACTCTTACTTCAGGTTGGCATTTCATCATTCCTTTCATTGATACAGTCAAAATAGTTGACATGAGAGAAAGGGTATTCAACACCCAATCACAAGAAATGATCACAAGTGACAATGCGGTAGTCACCATCGATGCCATTGTCTTCACACAAATCACTGACCCAGTCAAGGTCACCTATGAAATACAAGAACCTATGATGGCAGTATCCAATCTCTCATCTACAACCCTCAGAGCTATTATTGGTACGATGTCTCTGGATGAGGTATTGGGTGAAAGAGCAAAAATCAATACCACCGTACAAATAGAAATCTCACAAGAAACAGCAAAACGGTGATTACAAATCAGCAAAATTGAAGTTCAACGCATAGACCCACCACAAGACTTGATGGATGCCATGAATAAACAAAAGATTGCTCAACAGCTCAAAAGGGCAAAAATGCTAGAAGCAGAATGACTCAAAGAAGCAGCTATTAGGGAAGCAGAATGAATCAAAGAGAAACAAATACTGGAAGCAGTGTGACAGGCACAAGCCATAGAAACAGTCGCACAAGCAAGAGCCAAGGCACTTGAATTGGAATCCAACGCAGCCGTCACCTACTTCAAAGACAACGCAGTGCTCAAAGAACAACTTGTGACCTTAGAAAGAGCACTAAGTAAAAATACCAAATTCGTACTCAGTACTGATGTCATGGAACTTCTCAATGGAATATTGAAAAAAAAATAAATCAAAAAAATCTGATATAAATACAAATAACCATGAACATATCTTTAATTTTTTCAATAAATTCCACATGAAACATTTCATCAAATTACTTTCCACTCTTATCTTTGCGGCAACAATTTTACTTTGATTTTATTGGCTCAAAGACATGACTTTTGAAGTCAAAAACACCTCTCCCGTCCAACAAATTGATGGAAAGGCAACCAACACTATGAGTGTCAGCGAACAAGGAGAAGTATCAGGCACTCCTAATATACTCTATCTGACTCTCACCATTGCAGAAGATGCAAAAACCACATCAGAAGCCCAAAAACAGACAAACAAAAAACTCAATACCATCAAAGATATTCTGGCAAAACAAACTATTCCCGAAAAAAACATTACATCAACAAATATTTCACTCAGTCCAAAATACCAACGAGAGGACTCAAAACAACTTCTCATCGGTTATACAAGTACTCATTCCATCAGAGTAAAAATAATTGCCGAAAACAATCAGTTCGAAAAAGCATGAATCATCATCGACAAAGTTTCTCTCATCGAAAATGCAAGGATTGATCAGATTCAGTATGATATTGAAGACAAAACACCATTACAAAAAATGGCACGCGAACAAGCATTCAACAAGGCCAAAGCAAAAGCACAAGAACTAGCACTCTTGGGAGATATCAAACTTGGGAAAGTACTCAGCATCATTGAATCAAGTAATGATTACAACCCACCCACACCCATATATGCAAAGATGGAAGTGGCAATGGATAGTGGATGAGGAGAAAATACACAAGTGTCAGTCGGTCAGATGAATATCACCACAACCATTTCTCTCGTATTTGAAATCAATTAATATGCATCACTCAGCTTCCAACCCAATCACCGCCATGGACTATCAATCTCTACACATTATCACCGAGGATATATCCAACAACGCATTTTCTTTTGAAAAAAGAAAAAAAATATTGTGAAAAGCTCATATTACTATACCTTCTCTCAAAAAAGGTAATCTCAATGATATCCAAAAAGGCAATCATATTGTTTTTGAAGAAATTGATCACACAGGCACACTTCATCAATGTTGTGGCCTTCAATATTTTGTTCATATTGCCAAATCGCAACATCAGCCAGATATTTTTGTCATAGACAATCACCATCACGCACTGTATTTTCGAGAACAATACATCAGCAAAAACTTTTCCAAACATCACATGCAAACGCCAATCTCTCTCATTCACATTGATCAGCACTCTGATCTCTCAGACAATCGCTTTGACATCAAAGAAAATATTCACGACAATCTACGAGAACACAATTCACCCTTCATACGAGATTTCGTAAACCACAAATGTCATGTTGGTAATTTCATCAAACCATTCCTCCAACACTATCCGCTCTGTCAATTCACACGAATCAAGTCTGAATCTCAACTTCTTTCAACTCAATGGAAATATAAAAGCAATGAAATCATCATCCTTGATATCGATATGGATTTTCGATCACCCTCTATGTCCAACACTCAAGACCAACAAAGCATTGATAAGATAAAAAAACGAATACCCAAAGCATCTCTCGTCACTATCGCAACATCTCCTTATTTCATGGATCAAACATTCACTATCCAAAAAATTCATCAACTCCTCACTGATATTCTTCAAAAGCAATAATCTGACAAAACCAATAGCGGAGTGAATAAGTTTTATCGCTGAATGAAGTAAGTTTAATCGTAGTAACACCAGTTACAAAAGAGAAAAACTCAGTAGTGAAAACACATATTGAGGTCTGAGCACTTTGTCTGAGAAACTGTTCACGTGGATATTTATTCTTACTCATGGCAACTGGGACCCATCACGATAACTTAACACACACCAAACAAATAAAACCTATAATGAGTGATGAGAGGGAGCTATATGGAAGTACCGAACATAGCAGACAGACGTAAATCACTAGACTGTAAAATACTTTTCGGGTTTGCTCGGACTTGATCTTTTGCTTACTTTTGGATCAAGCCAAAAGTAAGCCTCAGCGAAGCGTTTTCTTTTTACCATAAATGATATAAAATCAGTCACGTAACGGTATCTTGAATTTCGTAACTGACGTTAGTACATCGATTTTTGAATGTTCAAATCCTTAGTCGATTGACTCTATTGTAAAACAAAAAAAATAGCCTCCTCTTTACTAGAGGCTATCAAAGAGTTTTGAACATTACTCTCTCCAGGCCAATGAGACCAACAAAATAGAATATAAGCCTATCAAGTAAATCCAACAACCAAAAGAGCAACACCTACAACGAGATGTACAAAAAGCAATGTTTTGATCAATTGAGCACGCTTCGTCCAAATAGGAAGTATTTTCAAGATATCGTGAGGGAACAACATACCAGCTACTCAAGCTAGCAGAATAAACCATCACAAGACCGTCAATACAACACCCAAGATATCACCCCATACATTATGGAAAGTGACAACCAAAGCACCCATAACCAATCTGAACAAAGACACCATAAAAAACAATGCAGGATGATGAGCAACATCATCTACTACTTTGCTAAAATAAGCATAGTGCAACAAGACACTCAAACTAGTTACTGTAAGTAAAAGTCCGAAGAGCTTTGCCAAAATCATAGATTCCATCACAAGCACATTAAAAAATAAATTGTGATATGAATATTATAAGCCGAATTATTAATTTGTCAAAAAAACACATAACAAAATCATAATAGGTTGACAAAAATACAACTTTATAGCTATTCAGCCAACAAAAAGACGTATAAGAGGACGTAAGTCATGAAAAACACAATCATAGCAAAAAAAATATGAAGCAAAACACCAACCATGGGACAGACAAGCAAAATCATTGAAAAAGAAATCAAAAAAAGCAATCTACTATATTTATTGTATCTTTCAAAGAAAACGATACAAAGACATCAATCATCACGCCAGTCACAAATTTGACTGCCAAAAATTTACCATCATCACTTCCACACATGACACACAAATTCTATATCACGACCACCCTCCCCTATGTCAATGCTCAACCTCACATGGGTCATACATTAGAATTTATTCAAGCTGATGTCATTGCACGTTGGAAAAGAAAACAACTCTGACCACAAAACATTATATTCAATGTCGGAACAGATGAACATGGACTCAAAATATTTGAAAAGGCACTAGAAACACAGGAAGAAAAATCTATTTCAGAAGATCAAAAAATCAAGATTGTAAAAAAATTCGTCAACAACAATGTTCAAAGCTTCAAAGATTTTTGTCACCTCTTGAATATCAGCTACGATAGTTTTTATAGAACATCTGATCCATCACATAGCGATGTTGCACAAAGCTTTCGAAATGCCAGTGCAGCAAAAGGAGATATTTACAAAAAAATGTATAGCTGATACTATTGTGTAGGTTGCGAAAGTTTCAAAACTCCCAAAGAATTGACCGAAGATGGAGTATGTCCTGACCATGGCAAAGCTCCTATCAAACATGAAGAAGAAAATTATTTTTTCCGTCTCTCCAAACAAAAAGATGCCCTTTTGAAACATATCCAAGACAACCAAGACTTCATCATCCCCCAAAGTAAAAGAGACGAATTGACCAATTTTGTCCAAGACATGAATGATATTTCTATTTCAAGACACAAAAACAATTTACCTCGGGGCATACCAGTGCCACACGATGATCAACAGGTGATGTATGTTCGATTTGATGCATTGACAAATTATGTTGGAGCAATCTGATACCCACAAGACCAAGAAAAAATGCAACAATTCCGACCAGGTATTCAACTCTGCTGACCAGACAATCTCAAATTTCAAGGAGCGATTTGGCAAGGGATGCTAGCATCTTTGGGATTACCATTTTCCAAAAGCATACTCATCCATGGGATGATCTTTGGTCCAGATGGAAACAAAATGTCAAAAACACTGGGCAATGTCATTTCACCCTTTGATCAGGTAGAGAAATTTGGCATTGAAGCTCTCAGATATTATATGATCGCAGGGATTCCTACTTATGGAGATGCATCATACAAAGAAGATGACCTTATCAATCTCTACAATGCTCATTTGGCAAATTCATTTGGAAACCTTCTCAACAGACTCATCCATCTTGCCAACAAAAAATGAATAAGCTTCCCCACGGTGGAACAAAAAGATACAAGCAAGATCGACTCCGATATCCAAAATAGAATTATCCACACCCAACACGTTGTTGCGACACTCTACGATAGCTATGACCTTTACGCAGCTTCAAACAACATTCACAAATTTGTACTCTATACCAACAAATACTTGGATGAACAAAAACCACGAGATACCTCACTTCCTGATGCAGAAGTCAAAGAGACACTATTGACTGTCTACTATTTACTTTCAACGATTATCGATCTCTACACTCCCATCATCCCAAGTAGTTGTGCTCAAGCCAACCTCATGATCCAAACACAACAACCATGAATTCTTTTTCAAAAAATTGAGCTGACATAGGCACGTATACCCACTGCATTTTCTCAACACATCACTCAAGATCAAAGTCCAAAGATAAAAAATATTTCCAACTATACAATAAATTATAATATTTGTGTAGATTTTTTCATCAAAAAAAGTGAATACTCGCCAAATACCACAAAGGAAGCTATAATCACATGGACTGTTTTACGCATCAAGCATCTCATGCACAGAGAAAAACAAAAAATCATGATATTCTCTCTTTATAAACAAACACGAACAACAATCATCAAAAATATTTTTCTTATTTCATTTATTCTTTTCCCATTCTTTCATTCTTCCTCACTTGCTTCCTACAACACCTTCCTCTCAAACCTCCAACAAGCAGGAATCGATACACAAAAACTTATAACACAGCCTACCATATCACGTTTTACACTGGCAAGGTTACTCAATTTGATAGAATGTCATGACTGTATCAATCCTCCTACTACAAGTATTGAAAAATATACTCCATCATATCGAGCAAATTTCATAGAACTTCAGGACAAAGATTTTTGGGACATAGCATATCGTGCTGCACCCTTTCAAGGCAAAGATCACTATTATTGTGTAGCATATGTGGGAGACAAGGATTATATGAGATGATTTCCTCAAGCCACAAGCCCCGTCTGTTGATGACAATTTTGCGGACAAAACCATGTCACCAATGCCGAATTGATTCAAGTCATCATCAATATATCTGCACCACATATCTATAAGTTTTTCCAGACAAATCGATTTAGTGTCAAAAAACGATATGAAGAACTTCCACAAAACAGTTATCAAAATCAAAACTTGACCGATCAAGACAAAGAAATTATTTTCAATGGCTATCAAAAATGTGATGACAAACCTTGCACTCTCCAATCACCTCGTGAACTCCAAACCTATCTCACCTACTGTAGATTCAACCTCCCAGATTGTAATATGACAGATCTTTCAGCTACCAAGCAAGGAGCTCGACCAATTTCCGAACTCAACATACTCCAAAAAGTAGATATCATCGACAAACAATATTTCAACAATATCAACATTCATCAACTTCCATCAGCCAAAACTGTCATACAAATACTCTACAAAATTTTTGATATCATAGATTGTCAACCCAATCAAGATTACGATTGTGACAAACTCGACAATCCACAAGACAACTGTCCCAATCATTACAATCCATCACAAAAAGATACAAACAACGATGGACAAGGAGATGTGTGTGATGATGATATCGATGGAGATGGATACAAAAATCCTATTCACATCGTCGATGAATCAAACAATTTCAATCGATCAGCAATGTCAGCTCAACAAGAATTTATTGACACAACAGATCGATGCTATGATGACCCAACAAAAATCACAAGTTGCCAGTCAAGCAATTACATAGTATGACTCTCAGTCAACATCATATCATATACACCCCAAACTCCAACACAAAAAACACAACTACCTCTCATCGTATCAGCACAAGCTATTTCCAATACTGATGCAAAGGCTGCACAATGGACCATCAGCAATCATCAATATCAAGGAGAAAAAATATCTTATACATTTACCAAAGCGTGAAGTTACACCATCACCACCACGATCAGTTGACCAAACAATACCGCAACTGCCAACACAACACTCCTCGTCAGTGAAGACCGACCACCCATCAAAACCTCATCACTCACCACATCAAATCTCATCTATCAAGGAGGAAAATCAATCAATCTACAAGCAATACATTTGAACGCAAAGGGTGATATACCCACCACGTATATACTCCAAAGCAAGGAGCGAGAACTGATCAAAACTCAATATGCATTGCAAGCTCAACACAACACCAACGTCACACTCTACCAACCATGACCTCAAATAATCACACAAAAAAGCTTTTCTGCCAACTGCCAAGAACTCAGTGCAAGCACAACCCTTGTCATCACTCCGGCAAATGATTGTCAAAAACTGTATCAACAATCACTTTCATGAACACTCCAAAACTGCGATATGGATCATGACAAAATACCTGACATATGCGATGATGATATCGATGGGGATGGGATAAAAAATCTCATAGGAATCATCCTCAAAGACAATGCTGACTGTTCACTCGACCAAAATAATCTCAATCGATCACTCATCGGAGGAGAGAAAGACAAGAACAATCACATCTGATTCAACAATCTTTCCTGCCAATTGGACAACTGCCCTTTTGCTCGCAATCCAGACCAAAGTGACGTCAACAGAGATAGTCAAGGTGATCTATGCCAATTGATGATCCAAGCATTGATTGATGGCAACAGCTACACTCTCAGTGGATCAATATATACAAGCAAACAAAAAGTCTGACCTACCAACTCAATAGTATTCAAAGACAAAGACAACGATCATATAGTAGATGACAAAGATGCATGTCCCACTATACCTGAAGATTACAATGGGTATTACGATAGTGATGGGTGTCCAGAATTGGGAGAGAACAACCCCTGTCAACAAATACCAATCATCACACCACCCAATCCAGATTACTGCAAAGAGCCTTATCCTCAAAATTGCATATGCAAAAATCTCAGCACAGCCCAATGCTGTCAAACATATTGACTCGATTGTGGTGATGACGATGACCCTGATGAGGATGAAAATCAATGTAACTATCCTTATGGAGCTGAATGTCTCTGTTTTGGACTAACCCCAAAACAATGCTGTGAAAAAAAATGACAAGATTGTCCCAAAGATCATTGCAAAGCACCATATCCTGAAAACTGCCAGTGCAAAGGTCTATCAGCAAAACAATGTTGTGAAAAGTTTAAACTCGACTGCCCCCAAGATCCCGATGACCCAGAAGATGATGAATCAAAATGCAAAAAAGCACCATTTGGCAAGGAGTGCCTCTGTTTTGGACTCACAGATCAACAATGCTGTCAACAACACAAAATCAACTGTTCCAATCCTCCCTCAGATGATTATTGCAAAGCACCATATCCTGATGATTGCAAATGTAAAGGCCAGACAACTAAACAATGCTGTGAAAAGTTCAAACTTGACTGTCCATCAGATCCTGATGATCCAGGAGACAATGGCGATGACAAAAAATGTACATCACCCTATGGATCAGAATGCCTTTGTTTTGGACTAACAAAAAAACAATGTTGCAATCAGCACAAAAAAGATTGCCCCTCAACCCCAAACCCAACGCCAGGACCAAATCCAAACCCCAATCCAAACCCAACGCCAGGACCAAAT
>Ga0066640_10000960_pt1 | contig 17256 bp, 13 predicted proteins | sample CryGeyCG2114_020_2_FD_59505 | JGI IMG/M metagenome (GOLD analysis project Ga0066640, IMG submission 59505) | Groundwater microbial communities from aquifer - Crystal Geyser CG11_big_fil_rev_8/21/14_0.20 | ecosystem: Environmental > Aquatic > Deep subsurface > Groundwater | place: USA: Utah... | reverse complement strand
TGATCAAAGTGGCTAATTGGCTGATCGAGGCCTTACCGGCTAAATTAATTACCCGGCTCGTCATCAGGCCGGCGAGATGTTGGGCTAATTTTAAATCCTTGGGCCCGGCGAATAAAAGCGTGGTAAAACCGTATTGCTGGGCCAAGGTATCCGCGGCCCGGGCAAACCGTTCCAGCGGCCAGATCTTAGACGGACAGCTGGCAGCCGGATGGATCCCCAACAGTTTATCCGCGCTTTTAATATTCTCAACCATAAATAAGGCATCCGCCCATTTTTCGGATTCTTCTTTAATCGGTATGAATAAATTTTTATCCTGCGGCTCGATCCCTAAGCGTCTGACCAGATCAAAGTTGTATTCTACCTCATGCTTTTGTCCAGATTGTTTGGTGTGTTCTATCTGGTCAGTAAGCAAAAAACCCAGCTTGCGGTTATAGCCGACTCTTTTTTTAATCTGAGCAAAGAAGGTAATCAGATGCACGCGGTTAGTAGGATGTAAAACCAGGGCCAGATCAAATTTCTTCTTTTTGAGACGCTGGCTGAATTTAGCTGACCCAAGCCAACTTTTATGCTTGCCGTCTTTATCATAAGTGATTACTTCGTCCAAATAGGGGTTACCGTCAATAATTTCCTTGGCATACGGACTGACCATCATCGCGATATAGGCATTCGGATAGGCCTGGCGCATGGCTTTGATCACCGGGGTTGACAAGATCACATCGCCGATACGGTCAGTGCGCACGATCAGAATGCGCTTAAAATCATACCCTGGCTGGGAGTTGGAAGTTGGAAGTTGGGAGTATAATATTTTTCTCGCCGGCTGCAAAACATCTTCTACTTTGACCAAGTTCATACAACGCAAATCACCGTATTGGCACTGTGCTTTTTCGCAAGGCCGGCAAAAAATGTCCCTTTTTACAATCGCCCAAATTTTTGACCAGGGCCCGTATTTTACTTCATTGGTCGGGCCGAATACCGCGGTTACCCCAGCATTAACATAGCTGGCCAAATGCAAGACCGCGCTGTCATTGGTAATGACTAAATTTGATTTTTCTAATAAGCAGGCCAATTGATTCAACGAAGTCCTCCCGCTTAAGTCAATTGCCCGCGGGACTTCTTTGCCAATATACTGGTTAATCAGGGCATCGTCCTTATCGCCAACCAAAATGATCCTGGCGTTAAATTCTTGGCTTAATTTTACCGCCACTGCCACAAATTTTTCCTTGGGCCACCTTTTGATCTGGCTCCTGGCTCCCGCGCTGATCGCAATGATCTTCTCGCCCGGACTGATATTACTGCTTTTAAAAATATTTTCCACGCATGCCTTGTCTTGCTCTGTCGGCTGGAAAAAATTATTTTGTCCCGGAACAAGAGCAGACAGACCGGAAAGATAACTATCCTTTTTATGGACCGCGCTTTTTTTGGGGGGTTTTAGTTTTTCTTTTGCCGCTAAAAAACGGCCGTAAAGACTGTTCCGTAGGTCGATAACCACGTCAAATTTTTCTTTTTTAAACTCAAAAAATAGTTTGATTTTTTCAATTAACGGGGACTTCTTGTCAAAAACAATTACTTTTTCAACCCTGGGATTATTCTGGAAAATCTCCTGACCGCGCCGGGAAACCACTACCGTAACCCTGGCTTGCGGATATTTGGCCAGCTCGCTGTCCAGGCAGGGCAGGCTCAAAATGATGTCGCCGATATTGCTTAAAGTAATAAAGAGGATTTTAACTGGCATATTATTGAGGGCTATCAATTTCCGTTAAAACATCTTCCACGCTGATTGCCTTCATGCAGCGGTTATCTTTACATTTGACTTCATAACAGGGGATCTTACAGCCAACGTCTTTGGATAAAATAACGCAATTGGCGCGCGGGAACGGGCCGGTGATCTCCGGAGAAGTCGGTCCGAAAAGGGCGATAATTTTTTTAGCGTTTACCGCGTTAGCGATATGCAACGGGCCGGTATCAGCAGTAATAAATAGATCCGCCCTGGCGCAAAGCGCGCCCAGCTGCTTAAGATTAAAAACGTTGGTGGCGATGATCGGTTTTTCTTTCATCTGCGATTTGATCTCTTTGACCAGGCCGCTATCCGCACTGCTGCCGGAAAAAATCACCTTAAGCCCCCGGGCAATCAGTTCATCGGCCAAACGCGCCCAATAATCCGGCGGCCAGCGCTTCGGCATCCAGTTGCCGCCGGCATTAAGGCAAACCAGAAAATCTTTTTCCCCAACCGCGTTTTTTTCCAAAAAACCTTTGACGGACTCTTCATCCGGATGGCCAAAAAAGAACTCCGCGTAACGGTCTTCGATTTTTAATCCCGCCTTTTCTAAAATATTCAGGAAATAATCAATACGATGCAAAGAATCCCTGGCTGGCGCGATAATTTTTTTCGTCAGCAGAAATCCTCTTTTTTTAGTGTAGTAGCCGAGCCGCTGAGGAATGTCTGCCAGCCGGCAGATCAGCGCACGGGTAAAAGAGCGGTGCAAAAGAAAAACTACGTCAAATTTTTTATATTTTAACTGCTTGATAAATGTCATTTTCTCCAGCATCCCCTTGTGCCGGTCCTTCTCGTCGAAGATTATCACTTCGTCCAAATGCGGATTATCCTTTAAGATCGGATAACAGCGGCTGGGAATCACGCAGGCAATAAAACTGTCCGGAAAATTAAGGCGGATATTACGGATGCAGGCAGTAGAAAAAAGTACGTCCCCCAGCCAGTTAACATTAAAGACCAAAATTCGTTTTTGATGCATCATATCCAGCCCGCTATTTCTTTTTCGTTTCTTTTAAAAAAGTGTAATAACCGGAGCTCTCAAACCAGAAAACGAATAAATTCCTGGCGTTTTCGGAAATCCTCAATCTCTTCAGAAGGAACACATCATCGTCAGAATATTGCCTGCCGGGATTAGTAGCCACCGCCAGATGATAGCCGGCGTCGATCACCATCTGTTTTATTTTAGCATTAAACAGCCCTTCCGGATAGCTAAACATATTCACTCCTGCACCTAATTTTTCCTCTAATATACGCTTTGATTCAAATACCTGTTGCCTGACCCCCTGTTCTGATTTCAGATTTACCAATGGTTCCGCCCCTAAACAATGGCTGCCAAAAGAAATCAAGCCGGATGACTGCATTGCTTTAATTTCATCCCAATCCAGCCGGTCATTACCCGGCCTGCCTACTTCACCGGTAATAATAAATATGGTTGCCGGCAGGTTATATTCTTTTAAAACCGGATAGGCATAGAGATAATTATCCCTGTATCCGTCGTCAAGCGTGATCGCCAGGGTACGAGCAGGGATCCTTTTTTTCTGGCTGATCAACTTAGCCAGCTCCTCTAAAGGCAAAACATTATATTTATGCTCTTTTAAAAAACGCATCTGCGAGCGGAATGTCCCCACAGAAACCGTAAGCATATCAGTGGTAACGGGTTGGTCAGTAATTGAATGGTACATTAAGATCGGCGGGACATAATTACGCTTTAAGACGATCACAAATACAGCCAACGAAATAAAAACAAAGACAAAAATGATCCCCAGTATAAATTTTATGACTTTTTTTCTAGGCATTCGCTATAGACCTCACAGGTTAAATAAGCGCATTTTTCGCTGGAAAAATTTTCCGTAATTGAATTCTGTCCGGCCGCAGCCAGGGCATTTTTCTTATCTTCATCTTTTAATAGATCAATGATCGCCTGGGCCAGCGCCTTAACGTCTTTAGGTTTAACTAATATTCCGTTTACCTGGTTAGTAATTAAACTGCGCAATCCCCCTATATCAGAGGCGACCACGCAAACCCCGCTCGCCATGGCCTCCATTACCCCTAGGCCCAACCCCTCGGCCAAAGAAGGCATCACAAAAATATCCATCGCCTCCAGCGCCCGCGGAGTGTCTGCCAGAGTAGGAATGAAAATCACGCTTTTTTCAATTTTTAACTCCCGGGTTAAATTGACTAATTCATTTTTCATTTTGCCTTCGCCGATGATCAATAATTGCAGCTGCGGGATAACCGGCAAGATCCAGGCCATGGCCTGGAGCAAATAAATATGCCCTTTAACATCGGAAAGCCGGGCAATAATTCCGATGACCGGGCCGTCTTTTAACCCTAATTTCATTTTTCCGGTCCGCGGGTCGCGGCTCGCGTTTCGCGCAAACCTTAAAATATCAATTCCGTTATTGATCACGCGTATATCTTTCTCTGGAACATGAAAATCAGCTATCAAATGTTCTTTAACCTGCTCGCTGATGGCAATGACTTTTTTTCCCCAGCAGCCAAAGAGCCGACGGCTTAAACGCGGCTTAAAAAATCCGTGGCAGGTGGAAACAAACGGCCGGCCGGAAAAACGCAGCAATAAACCAGCCAGTACCTGGGTCACGCGGGTATTGGCATGAATGATCTGGATATCCTTTTGCTTGATCTGCGCTAAAAGCTTAAACAAGCTTATCCAGATCTTCGGGCTCAGTTCTGATTTGGTCATGATCGGTATAGAAATAAATTCAATTCCTGCGGCAACGAATTGCTGGGTCAATTCTCCTCCGCTGGAAGCCAGATAGACCTTATGCCCCTTCTGCTGCACAGCCGCGGATAAAGAAAACAAATAACTGGTGATCCCGCCGACATTCAGATGATTGGTTAAATATAAAATATTCATGCTAATAATTTCTCTACCGCTTTTAACACTTCCTCGGAGGTGATCAGATACATGCATTTCTTGTGCTTACATTTCGGCTTATAGCACGGGCTGCATTCCAGGTCCTTTTTGATCAGCACGTATTTGGCCGCCGGAGCCAGATGCCGGGCCGGGTCAGTCGGGCCAAATAAAGCCACAAAAGGCGTAGCGACTGCCGCGGCAATATGCAAAGGCGCGGAGTCCGCGCTGACAAAACAATCGCATTTCTTAATCAGGCAGGCCAGCTGGTTAATCGTGGTTTTACCGCAGGCATTGATCAATTTAGCGGTTTTTGCCGCTTCCGTTAAAGCATTGGCCTGTCCAATGTCCTCAGCTGTGCCGGTAAGGATGATCCGGATATCACGGCGCGATAATTCTTCGCAAAATTTAGCCATCTGGCCGATCGGCCAGCTCTTGCTCATCCAGCGGCTGGAAGCATTTAAATTCAGGCCAACGACTTTCTGGTTGCCGCCGAGCCACTGGGAATTCAAAAAATCATCAATATATTTACGGTCTTCCTCCCGCGGCCAAAGCGCAAGCTGCTTGTCTTCCAGCGGTATACCCAGTAGATTCAATATCTTGAACTGGTGCGTTATCGGGTCAATGGGCTCCTTTTTATCGGGAATACTGTGGTTTAAAAGAAAGGAGAATTTTTTATTGGCATAACCATAGCGGTTCGGCGCTAAACTCAAAAACCCTAAAATCCCGCTCTTACGGTTATTCTGCAAATCAATTACCAAGTCAAAATTTTTCTTGCGCAAGGACCGGGCCAATTTCCAGAGCCCGGCCAGGCCCTTGTCCCTGCCTTTAAAATCCGCCACTAATAATTCATCCAGATACGGACAGGTCAATAACACCTCTTTAGACGCCTGCCCGGTAAGCAGGGAAATTTTATAATTCTCCCCGAATTTTTTGCGGATGGCACGGATAGCGGCAGTAGAAAGGATCACGTCGCCCAGAGAACTGAGTTTAATGATCAGGATTTTAAAATTAGAAAGCGCGTCCTTATATACATTCAGGGTATTGTTGACCATTAATTCCACGTTATATTTTGCCTTTACCTTTTCGTAAGCGGCATGAGAAATATTTTTGGCCAAGGCCTGGTCCTTAAAGATTTTCATCGCGGCCTGCGCGATCGCGTTAGCGTCAGCCGGCGGCACCAGCAATCCGGTGATCCCGTCGTCAATAATATCAATGATCCCTCCGACCTTAGTCGCCACTACCGGCACGCCCCTGGCCTGCGCCTCAATGATCACCCGGCCAAAGGCCTCTTGGGTCACGGTCGGCAAAACCAATAGATCTAAATTGCCTAAAATTGCCGGGATATCGCGCTGCGTGCCTAAAAATTGCGTGCAGTGCCAAAGGCCCAAACGTTTGGCCAGGACCTGGACCTGTTCTTTATAGGCCTCTTTGGAAGCCGGTGAATCGCCCACCACCCAGATCTTTAATTTCGGCACCTGCCGGCTAACTTTAGCTAGGCCCTTGAAAAAATGCATATGCCCCTTGATCGGCGTGATCCTGCCGATGATCCCGACGTTAAATTCATCTTTATGCTTTCTGGCCGGCTCCTGGTATTTAAATTTTTCCAGGTCCGCGCTGCGCGGCACCAAACGGATGCGCTCGCGCGGAGTATCAAAATCCTCGATCATATGCCGGGCAATCACATTGCTCAAGACAATCACCCGCTTGGCCCAGCCCATTACATAGCTAAAAAGGTGTTTAGTATAATAACCGTGGCAGGTAGTGATAAACACGGCGTTGGCGCGGCGAGCGGCAAAAAAAGCGATCCATCCAGGTACGCGTGAACGCGCGTGCACAATATCAATTTTTTCTTTCTTGATGATCTCGGCCAGCGGGTTGATCATTTTAAACATGGAAAAAAGCGATTTTTTATGCACGGCCAGCTGATAGTGAAGCGAGCCGCCGGCTTCCAGCTCTTTCACCAGCGCTCCGCCATTAGAGACCACCACTGACTTATGGCCCTGCCTGACCAAATGCCTGGCCAAATCCAGGGTGCCGGTCTCCACTCCGCCGACATTAAGTTCCGGTAATATTTGTAATATGTTCATCAGATCAACAGCCCCAATTTTTCTTTGATCGCTTCGCGGTCATTTAAAATTTTTATGGCCGGTTTTTCTTGAATTATTTTATTTAAGGCCTCCAGAATATTTTCCGGTTTAACCAGATAAATATATTTACCTTCGGCCAAATTATCCAGGAACCTACGGTGCTTACGGTTAACCCGGGCATCAAAAACAATCACATATTTACCAGAGCTGGCTGCCTCAGAGATCATAGAAATACTCTCCGCGGAAACGATCACGATCTTGGCCAGGCCCAAGATCCCTCCCACGGCATAAGGCGGATTATGGGAACTGGCAATCACCAAAATCCCTGTCACCGGGTCGTTTTCCAGCCCTGACTTTAACACTGCCTCTATCTCTCCAGGCGTACGGCGGGAAGTAGTGGCCAGGACCTGCGCCTGGTTATCCCGGGCAAAAGTTTTTACCTGGCCCAGGATAGTTTCTAAAACAGGCCTCTCCAAAGAAAAATCCTTGGTATTGCCGCCGATCAATAAACCGATTTTTAAGTTGGGGGTCCGGAGCTGGGAATAATCGGACAAAAGTAAACCGGATTGTGCGTTTAAATATTTTTCGTCAACCAGGTTCAGCGCGCCGAGCGTTTCAACCATATTTTTCCTTTTGGCCGGCTGGTCGTGCTTAGGCATAATCACCAGATCAAATTTATTACCGCTGGCCAGTGGCGGGCGCATGATCACCACTGAGCGGGCATAATTTTGCATACTCAGAGCGCGATTGATCCACGCTAAAGATGAACCGCAAGAAATAATAATATCCGCCGGGCGCTTAAACAATTCCGGATAGTTTTTCGGCCTGATAAAACTCCGGAGAAATTTATTTTCAAAATCCACATTGATGATTTTTATCCTGGCAGTAATCCCTCTGACCTTAAGCAGATCCCCAAGCACAACCGCTACTGCCTCTGATTGCCGCAAATGGCCGGCCTTAGTGTCGCTTAAGATCAAAATATCTTTTTGGTCTGAATATTTCCAGATCTTATAGGACCAGAGATATTCCTGCGGGCATTGCTTGATCAGCGGCTCAAACGATTTTACTAATCTTGCCAGATTGTTCCCAACATCCCTTTCCATATCGCCGGTTTTTTCCAACTCCGGAACCGGGCGGACAATGATCTTATAATACGAGTCCTTGACCCGCGTATAAAAACCCTGTAAAAGCTCGGCATCATACTTTAGGGCCAGGCGCACCGCTCCGCTGGCCATGGAGGCGCGTTTGCCAAAAAAATCCACCAATGTCCCGGCCTTGCCGCCCTGGTCAACCGTCATGCCTAAGGACTGGTTGTTTTTGAGCGTTTTGATCAGTTCGCGGGTTTCATTCCTGGTTTCAATGATCCGGCAGAGCTTTTGCCGGCGGTAATCATTGAGCAGCCCGTTTAAACGAGGGGTACCCTGATTGCGGATCAAGAGCTGAAAAGGAAACCCCAGGTTGGAAAAAGCCACGCTGGATAATTCCCAGCTTCCTTCGTGGGTCGCCACAAAGATCACGCCCTTGCCTTTGGCAAAAGCCGCGTCTATATGCTCTTGGCCCTCTATAGTAAAATATTTACGGATATGCTCCTGGCTGATCAGCGGGATAAGAAAAATATCCAGCAGGTTCTGGCCGAAGGTGCGGAATGACTCGCGGCAAAGTCCGGCCAACTGCGCCGGAGTACGCTCTCCGCTAAAGGCCCTTTTCAGGTTGGCATAGGCAACTACCCGGTATTTAAACCCACAATAATACATCGCATCGCCAATTCGCCTGCCGACAAAAGACGCGAAACCAAACGGCAGGCATCTTAAGACCGGGCCCAGAATTTTAAGCGCGATAAATCCGAGATAATCGGTTAAGCAATCCTTCTTCATATTTGATAATTTTCAGTTCAACGCGAAAAACCACAACCGGCAATCCATGATCCGCTATTCCTGTTTTATTTAATTTTACCGCGTCCTTTTCCGTAGTAATGATCACGCCGATGTTCTTTCTTTTGGCCTCGCGGATAATATTTTCCAGTACCTGCCGGGGATATTCATAGTGATCGGGAAATTGAAAAGACAGCCCGGCCTTGATCCCCATATCTAAAATTGATCTTTCAAAATAAGCCGGATCGGCGATAGCGGAAAGCAAGGCCACGGACTTACCTTGAAAATAATCCCCGGACAATAATTTCTGCGGCTGATTGATCTCATAGAATCCGGCTGGCTGATGAGCTGCTTCGCTGATTACCGCGTGAGGATTCAATCTGGCCAGCCGCCTTTTAAGTTCCTTAGGCGGCGGCTGGATATTCGCTTTAGTCAAGACAAATATATCCGCGTATTTCAGCGTAGCCAGCGGCTGGCGCAAGATCCCCCGCGGCAGCATCCAGGAATTACCAAAAGGGTTGTTAGAGTCAATTGCCACAATTTCCAGATCTTTTTTGATCTTCCATTGCTGAAAGCCGTCATCTAAAATTACCGTATCACAGGCCTTATTAACGGCCGATTTAATTGCCCGCTGGCGGTTAACGTCAACAATTACCGGAATGTCTCCTAACTTTTGCTGCAGCATTACCGGCTCATCTGCCAGGGCTGTATCCGGCTTACTGCCCCCCGCCCCCTTTAATTTATATCCTCTAGTAATTATTGCCACCCGATGCCCTTTGTCTCTTAAATGGCGCGCTAAAAATTCCACTAATGGCGTTTTGCCTGTCCCGCCCAAAGTGATATTGCCCACGCTGATCACTTTACAATTAGCACGGTACTGCCGGAAGGAGCAGATAAACATAACGATCATCACGATCAGGCCGTAAATTAAAGACAGGATGTATAAGATAAATTTTAAAACCGAGGCCTTAAAACCCTGGGACCTGTCGGTAGCTAGATTGTATAAATAGTTTAACATGGGCATAAACGCGAAATTAATGCTATGTTTTTCAGTGTGGCGCCGGTATTTTTTCCAATCAATTCCCGCGCCTTACGGCCCAATTCTTCGGCACGAGCTTGATCGTCTAAAATATTCCTTAACTCCGATTCTAATTTTTTTCCATCATTGACCATAATTGCCGCGCGGTGCGCGATAAATAAACCGGCAATATCCCGGAAATTATACATCTGCGGCCCGAATATTACTGGCTTAGCCAGGGCTGCCGGCTCTAAAATATTATGCCCGCCTTTTTTAACTAAGCTGCCGCCGACAAAAACAATCTGGGCGATCGCGTAATAATGCATTAACTGGCCGATGGTATCCAGAATAAATACGGTGTTGGGTGTTGGGTGTTGGATGCCAGAATAAATTTGGCTGATCCTTAAAGGCAGAAAACCGGCTGACCTTACTAACTCCGCGACTTGCCCGGACCTTTCCGGGTGCCGCGGGGCAAGCAAGAGCCTGAATCCGGGAAAATTATTTTGCAGTTTTTTGAATACTCGTAAAATAATTTCTTCTTCCCCGGGATGAGTTGAGCCGCAAACCAAAAGTTTATCCGCAGGATTTAAACTAATTTTCTTCCGGTAATCCTGATCAGCGGGTTCCCCTGCCGGACAGGCGTCAAATTTCATATTACCGGTAAGCTGGATTTTTTGCGGATCAACTCCCAGGCGCGCTAATCTGGCAACATCAGCATCAGCTTGGCAGCAGAATAAATTTATTTTATTTAAAATCGGCTTAACCAGGAATTTTAATATTAAATACCCTTTTAATGACCGGTCGGAGATCCGGGCGTTAACTACAACCATCGGGATACCCCTTTTATTCAGGCAACGGATAAGGTTCGGCCAGATTTCCGTTTCCGCTAAAACCAATATACAAGGATCGATCTGTTTTACGAAACAGCTGACCATAAAACTAAAGTCAAACGGCAGATAAGTTACCAGATCCCCTGCTCCGGCCAGCTGGCGGGCAATTTTATTTCCGCTGGGAGTAACCGTAGTAATGACAAATTTCTTACGCGGGTATTTCCGGCGCAGGCCATCCAGCAGGCCCTTGATAGAAACCACCTCTCCCACGCTTACCGCGTGGATCCAGATCGGCTGATCTAGGGCTATGCCCTGCGGAGGATTACCAAAGCGGCTGAAAAACCCAGCGTGAAATTTACCTTTTAACCAATAACCCGGCAGGTAGACCAGCATGATCAGCAAAAATATCAAATCATAGATTATAAACATATCTTCGTCTTGGGACAACGACTTTTTTGTATACAAAAAAGTCACTGTCCCTAATCCTCAAGCTCTGGGATGCGCTTTATCGTAAACGCTTTTTAACCGCTCAGTGGTAAGGTGCGTATATACCTGAGTAGTGGAAAGATTGGCATGGCCTAATAATTCCTGCACGCTTCTTAAGTCCGCGCCGCGGTTTAAAAGATGCGTGGCAAACGAATGGCGCAGGGTATGCGGAGAGATCCCTTGTTTCATGGAAGCCAGGCGCAGGTATTTGGCCACGATCCCGCGCACTCCGCGGTCGGTGATCCGGCGGTTATTCTTGTTTAAGAACAAGGCGTCGGTTTGGGTTTTACGTTTATCCAAATATTTACGTAAGGCCGAAAGCGCACACTCGCCGATCGGCACGATCCGCTCTTTTCTGCCCTTACCCATGACCTTGACGATCCCGCTGATAAAATCAACGCTGGAGATATTGGAACTAACAACCTCAGAAATCCGCATACCAGTAGAATAAAACATCTCTAAAATGGCCTTATCACGGAAGGCCTTATCGTCTTTAGCGTCTTTCAAGACAACCGCGTCAATTAATTTAGTCACCTCTTCTTCAGTCATGAAAGAAGGCAGATGCTTATCTTGTTTAGGGCTCGAGATCCCCTGCAAAGGATTAGCTTTTAAATAGCCCTCCCTGGCCAGGAACTTAAAAAACGTCCTTAAGGTAGAAAGGTATCTGCCTACGCTCCTGCTTGCGATTTGCTTTTCTTTTAAAAGCGCCAAATACCTGCGGATAAATAAATAATCCACGCTTTCCAAAGGCGCCTGCCCTAAAAAAACCATAAAATCCTCCAAGTCATTTTTATAATTCAAAATAGTATACTTGGAATAGTTTTTTTCAATCTCCAGGTACCTGATAAACTTTTCGATGAACCGGTCCATTTATTTCTCCGGTAAATTTCTGGAAGTAAAGGTGCATTTGGGATAATTTGTGCAGCCGTAAAACGCGCCCCGGCGCGAACGGCGCTCAATTAATTCTCCAGTGCATCCCTCCTGCGGGCACTTTACTCCGGTGGTAATTGATTTGGAAAATTTGCAGGTGGGATATTCCGAACAACTGAGGAATTTTCCCTTCCTGCCCCATTTAACGATCATCGGCTTGCCGCATAACTCGCAAACTTGATCAGTGACAATCACTTCTTTCTTGATATTATTCTGCGCGTAATCAACGCTTTCTTTAAAAGGCGCGTAAAAATCATTGAGCACCTTTACCCGGCCAATTTTTCCTTCTTCAACTTCATCCAACTCGTCTTCCAAAAACGCGGTAAACTTAACATCCATAATTTTGGGAAAGTATTCCACCAGTAAATCGCAAACTTTAAATCCCAGCTCCGTGGCTTGAAAATAGCCTTTTAAACGGCGCACATAATCACGCAGGACTAAAGTTTGGATGATCGGCGCGTAAGTGGACGGCCGGCCGATACCTTCTTCTTCCAGGGCCTTGACCAAAGAGCTGTCGGAATACCGGGGCGGCGGCTTGGTAAAATGCTGCGATGGCACAAGCCCGAGCAAATCTAAAATATCTCCGGAGGATAATTCCGGAATCGCGGATTTCTTTTTCTCCTCATCATCCTCTTCTTCATTATTGCCATAAACCGCGGTAAAGCCGTCAAAGACCAAGGTAGAGCCGGAAGCAGAGAATAAATACTTTTCTCCGGCTTTAATATCTACGCTAGTCACCAAATATTCCACCGGCACCATTTGGCTGGAAATAAAACGGTTATAGATCAATTGATATAGCTTAAATTGTTCGGGAGTAAGAAAACTTTTCAGGTTGGCCGGTGAGTTTGCCAAAGCAGTCGGGCGAATCGCTTCATGCGCTTCCTGCGCGAGTTTTTTTACTTTATAGGTATTCGGCGTCTCGGGTAAATATTTCTTCCCATATTGCTTGCCGATGTAATCCCTTACGTTTTTGATCGCTTCATTAGCGACATGCGTGGAATCGGTACGCATATAAGTGATCAAACCAACCGGAGCGCTTTCACCGATATCAATCCCTTCGTAAAGCTGCTGGGCAACGATCATGGTCTTGGTCGCGTTAAACCTTAATTTATTAAACGACTCCTGCTGCAGGGTGCTGGTGATAAACGGCGCGTAAGGATAGCGCCGCTTTTCTTTCTTTTTGACTTCGCTGACAACAAATTTTTCACTTTTAATATCCTCAACCAATTTGTCCGCTGCTTCTTTTTTGACGATCTCGCATTTTTTCTCGTCAATTTTATCTAGCTTGGCCGAAAATACCTTGTCGCCTTTTTTAAGCTCGGCTTCAATTTCCCAGTATTCCTGCGGGATGAAATTTTGGATCTGCCTTTCTCTTTCCACCACCAAACGCAGGGCCACTGACTGCACACGTCCGGCGCTTAAGCCGCGGCCGATCTTTTTCCAAAGCAAGGGGCTTAAGAAATAACCGACAATGCGATCCAAGATACGGCGGCCGGCCTGCGCCTCAACCATATTGGCGTCAAATTCGCGCGGATGCTTAAAGGCGTCATTGATTGCCGTAGCGGTGATTTCATGAAAGACCACGCGGAAGACCTTTTTCTTTTTAAAGAACCGGTCCTTGATCTGCCAGCCGATCGCCTCGCCTTCGCGGTCAGGGTCAGTGGCGATATAGATCGCGTCTTTGCCTTCGCCGTCTTTTTTTAAAGCAGTTACCGCCTTTTGCCGGCCGGCAATCACCACATATTCCGGCTTAAATTCTTTTTCGATGTCCACGCCCAGCTTTCTCTGCGGCAGGTCGATCAAGTGCCCCATGGAAGAAACTACGTTAAAATTGGCACCTAAAATTTTGCTGATGGTTTTGGCCTTAGTGGGCGATTCCACAATGACCAGATTTTTTTTGCTCATTTTAATTCCTTATATATTGTTTACCGGCAATGGGTTTAATTAATTTTTTCACCTGTAATTTTAAAAGCAAAGGAAAGATCCGCGGCATATCCAGCTTCAGGCCTTCAACGATCTCATCCAAAGAAACCGGCTGACTGGATATCAAATCATACAAAGCTGATTCGTCCTGGTTGAGATCCGCGTCTAGCGCGTTTTTAATCCGGTTTTTCACGATTGGCTGAGCCGAGGCCTTAAAATTATATTCGTCTAAAATATCCTCCGCGCAAGTCACGAGTTTCGCCCCCTGCTTGATCAGTTGATTAGTGCCGGAGGAATTACGCGAATCAACTTTTCCCGGCAAGGCATAAACATCCCTGCCTTGTTCCAAGGCAAAATCCGCGGTAATTAAAGCGCCACTATTTTGCGCGGCTTCAACTACCAGCACCCCAACGCTTAAACCGCTGACAACGCGATTACGGCGGGGAAAATTATGCGCCAAGGGTTCTTCATCCAGGCAAAATTCGGAAATTACCGCGCCATTTTCCGCGATTTCTTCCGCCAGATTTTTGTTTTGCGACGGATAGATATTATTAAATCCGCTGCCCATCACCGCAATGGTCCGGCTATCAACTTTTAAGGCGCCTTGATGCGCTGCGGTATCCACTCCGCGGGCCAGGCCGGAAATGATCGTGACCCCGCGCACAGCCAAATCCGCGCTAAATTTTTCCGCTAAAGATAAGCCGTAAAAAGATGCGGCGCGGCTGCCCACAATGGCCAGCGCGTTCTCGTCCTGGCGCGTAATCTCGCCCTTGACATAAAGCACTAACGGCGGCGAAGAAATTTGTTTTAAAATTAGCGGATATTCCGGGTCATCCTGAATCAATATACGTAGCCCTGATTTTTTAGCCAAACTGAATTCGCGCTCAATATTCTGCGGCCTGATAGCTTTAATTTTTGCCACGGTTTTCTCATTCAAGCCGCTGGCAATCAATCTATGCTCCGGAGCGCGCAAAATTTCCTGTGGAGTAACGAAAAATTTCAATAATTTCGCTAAACGTACGCTGCCGATTTCATTAACCATATTCAAAGCTACTATTGCTTCTTTATCAGTCATTTATTTTTTACTTTTAACTTTTACCTTGTGGTTTTTACTTTTTTCTTTTGCCTTTTTACTTTCTTGGGTTACTTTATCAATCTTACTAATAACCTGCTTAATAGAAAGTTTGCTCGTATCAATCACTTTATCTACCTGAGCATAATAAGGCGCGCGCATTTTCATTAATACGTCGATCTGCTTGACAGGATTAGGCACGTTTAACAATGGCCGGTGCGATTGGCCACCCACTCTTTTTAAGATTGCCTGGCAAGAAGCGCTTAAACAAATCAACTTGCCGGTTTCCTTCATTACTTTGATATTGTCTTTGTCCAGAACTACTCCGCCGCCGCAAGCCACGATAAAGCCCTTTTCCCTAGAAACCTCTTTTAAAGCCTCTTTTTCAATCTTACGAAAATAGGGTTCACCGTCTTTGGCAAAGATATCCGTAATCCGGCGCCGCTCTTTCAGCTCAATTAGGTCATCCAAGTCTACAAAATGGCATTTCCTGGCCTTGGCCAGCTCCTTACCCACGCTGGTCTTACCCGTACCCATAAATCCGACTAAATATACGTTTTTCATGGCTTTCCCCCTGCCTGCCGGCAGGCAGGCTTACCTATATATCCTTCAAAGTATCCCCAATTATATTATAGAGTTAAGTCCCTGTCAAAGGAAAAGGATTGAGCATAGCCAGCGGGTGGTGGCTGATTGGAGGCCCCTGCCCGCGCGCAAGCCGCCGAATATCCCGCTTGCGGGATATGAGGTGGATGAGCGCGGGCGGGGTCAATCAGCCGACAGCCTGCCTGCCGGCAGACAGGGACCCGCTGGCTAAATCTCATTCCCCTTCTTTATAGGCCTCCAGGACTATCTCGGCTAACTCCTGATGCACCTCTTTGGAAAGCGGAAATACGGTATCATACCACTTGCCATCCTTGCCTTGGCGGCGCGGCATGCCCAAAAACAGGCCGTTTTTGCCATCCACCACGCGCAAGCCGGTAATCACCAGCCCGTTTAAAACAATATCCACAAAGGCCTTAGTGGGAGTATCCCCACTGACTTTGTGGATACGGTTTATCTCTACTGCTTTTTCCATGAGTATCACCCCCTTCTACTCCAATAGACGTAGGAGGTGATAAAATCTAACGAATTCTTTTTAAATAATTTTTGTAATTGGTTTTAAGGTCAGCCAGGCAGTCGCTGCCGAACTTATCCAGCATGGCCTGCGCCAGCACAAACGCGCAAACTGCTTCTGCCACCACACCAGCTGCCTCAACCACGCAGGTATCCGAACGCTCAGTATTGGCCTTGGCTGCTTTTTTACTGGAAATATTCACTGATGCCAATGGCTGCATTAAGGTACAGATCGGCTTCATACAGGCGCGCAGGATGATCTCCTCGCCATTGGAGATCCCGCCTTCAATACCGCCGGCATTATTGCTGGAGCGGAAATAACCCTTGCCTTTAGAATAAAAGATCTGATCATGGACCTGGGAACCGAAGGCATCCGCGTAACCAAAGCCCAAACCGATTTCCACTGCCTTGATCCCGGGGATAGACATTACTGCCCCGGCTAAGCGGCCATCTAAGCGCTCATCCGGCTGGACATAACTGCCCAATCCTACTGGCGCGCCCTGGATAATTACTTCCAATATGCCGCCCACCGTATCCTTTTGGCTGATCGCCTGAGAAATCTTATCTTTCATAGCGATAAAATCCGTTTCTCCGGCTATTGAGACCGCTTTACTGAAAATCTTTATCTCAAACTGGCTCAGGAAAATCTTACAAACCGCGCCAATCCCCACCGCCACGGCTGTGCTGCGCGCCGAGGCGCGTTCCAAAACTTCGCGAATATCGGAAAAACCGTATTTCAACGAACCAGCCAAATCCGCGTGCCCGGGCCGCGGGCACATTACTTTAGGCATTTCCTCAATGCGAAAATCCTTATTCTTGATCAACAAAGCCAGCGGGCTGCCTAAGGTAAGCATATTTTTCACCCCGGAGAGGATCTCCGCCTGGTCATTTTCAATCTTCATCCGTGCTCCGCGGCCAAAGCCCTCTTGCCGGCGTTTTAACTCCGCGTTAATTTTATCTAAATTTAATTTTAACCCGGCTGGCAGCCCTTCTAAAATCGCCACCAACCCCTTACCATGCGACTCCCCTGCGGTCAAATAACGCAACATAATCCCTCCTATTTCCAAAGCCCTCTCTGATTTTCCCTGGCCTCGGTATATAACTTACGAAACAGGTCCACGTATTTTACATTCGGCGCGTAGGTCATCAATGAAGCGTAGCCCTGCTTAATGATCTCCGCGTTGACAAATGTGCCGTCCTTAAGATAAACATAAGCCAATAAGCGGCCGTACCTATCCGTGCGCTCAAGGTCAAATTCCAGGCGCACGCGCTTGCCT
>Ga0066640_10000955_pt1 | contig 17283 bp, 17 predicted proteins | sample CryGeyCG2114_020_2_FD_59505 | JGI IMG/M metagenome (GOLD analysis project Ga0066640, IMG submission 59505) | Groundwater microbial communities from aquifer - Crystal Geyser CG11_big_fil_rev_8/21/14_0.20 | ecosystem: Environmental > Aquatic > Deep subsurface > Groundwater | place: USA: Utah... | reverse complement strand
ACTTCTTGAGTAATAATGTCTCCTTCGTCCATCTTTTCATTCATTGTCATCCAGGTAATTCCAGTGGTTTTATCGCCATGTAAAATTACACTTTGAATAGGTGAGGCACCTCGATATTTAGGAAGAAGCGACCAGTGGATATTAACAGGCGCGATCTTGGGGAGTGCAAGTGTGCTGCTTGGAATGAGTTGGCCAAATGCAGTTAAGAGAAGGAAATCCGGGCTTGCTTGGACAATTTTATTGTTCAATTCTGATATGCTTTTTACAGGTTGGTGAACAATTAAATTATTCAATAAAGCGAGTTTTTTAATCTCATTTGCTTGCATCTGCATTTTTCGTCCCTGGGGTTTATCTTGCCCTGTAATTATAAAGGGAAGCTCGACTCGACCGTCATTAATAAGTGAGTGGAGAATTGGGCAGCCAAGTGAACCTGTTCCAATAAAGATAACCTTAATTTTGCGCATATTCCAAGGGTAGCAAATTTGAATAAAATAAGCAGCGACTATTGACAAAATTATTAAAATAAGTAGAATTCCGTGCTCTCATGAACCAATCTCAAGAAATAAAGCACTTCCCCCAAGAATTCGACCAGGCAGTCGATCTTATTCAGAAAAGCCATCGAATTTTGCTGGTATCTCACCGCCGTCCAGACGGAGACACGCTTGGTGCCTCAATCGCTTTAGCAATGGCTCTCGACCAAATGGGAAAAAATCCTATTTTAGCGTGCATCGATGATATTCCGAAGAGGCTGAGATTCTTACCGTGGAGTGATCGCTTTATCACGAGTTTTAATATGGATGAATACGATCTTATTATCATTAGCGACGCAGGCGCATCCCATATGACCGGCTTTCATGAGCGGTACCCTGAGTTTCTTTCAAAGAAAGTTCCTATTTTGAATATCGATCACCATGCCAGCAACGAGTTGTTCGGTACGGTGAATATTGTCGATCCCAAAACTTCATCCGCCTCGATGATTACGTGGAAATTGATACAACGTTTGCCAGTTAAAGTGAATCGGGATATGGCGCTCGCGATTATGACGGGAATTTACAATGACACCGGCGGGATGATGCATGCAAACACTACGCAAGATACGTTTGCAATTGCAGCTGAGCTTATTGAGCAGGGAATTAAGGTTGAAGAGATTGTGAAGCCGCTCTTCCGTGATGCCACGCTTTCGCAGCTTCGCTTATGGGGCTTTATTTTGGAGAACTTGCGGTTAAATGATCAAGGCGTGGTGAGTTCTGTTGTAACGCAAGATGATATTGAAGAAATTGATGCATATAGCGGTGATACGGGCGGCATTGTAGATTTGATGAATACCGTCGAGGGAGCGCGCTTTACCATGCTTCTTACCGAAGATAATGATTACGTTAAAGGTTCTCTGCGCACGCAGCGCGACGATGTAAATGTTTCGGATATCGCGGGGCAGTTCGGCGGTGGCGGGCATCCAAAGGCATCGGGCTTTCGCGTGCATGGACAATTGGAGAAAAAAATCGTCTGGAAGATTGTGCCCAAAAATGCCTAAAGTTCTGCTATCATAGTGCCCGCTATGCGGAAATTTTTTGCTGTGATCTTTATCTTCCTATTTGTGGCCACATTGGTCCCAATGACTCTTCTGTATGCGCTTCGGCAGACTTTTTTAAATGAGGAGAGAGTTAAGACGTCGGTAGTGCCGCCAAGCTATGAGCTTTTTGTAGAGATTGCTTCAGAGGAATTTGCACGAAATCCTCAGGATCAAGCTTTATTTAAGAAGAGAATCGCAATGGTTCTTACACAAGAGCGCTATCAGACGATTCTCGAAAGTGCTGTGGAAACTATTTTTCAAACACTACGCGCACAGCATCAGGAGAATGAAATTACAGTCGATTTGAAACCGTTGCGCGAAGAGCTGAGGGCAATTGTTCCCGAGCTTGCCGATAATTTGCCGCAATGTGAGCGGGGAGAGGATATTGAAACGCAGTTCAGATTTTGCGTGCCACCGGGATTTGAGCGCGAGCATTTTCATACAATGGCTGAAGACATTCTTACAAAACATCTCCCGCCGCGTATTGTTGTACGAAGTGCGGAGTATCCAGAAATTGTGGCACTCATAGGGTCAATTATACGGGCTGACCGCCTTGTTGCCTTTATTTTGATTGTGCCGACGCTCATCGGGATGATAATTATCGGACTGCTCATTTGGAAGCCTTGGGACTCGATAGCCCGTTGGATTGGTATACCGTTTATGCTCATCGGCATACTGACATACTATATTGCACATTTGCTTACCAAAATTCCACAACAGCCTGAATTTGCGGCGAGTGCGGATTTTTCAGAAGCACAGCTGCAGGCGGCATCCTTTGTATTGCAGCAGGTTAGTGCAAGTCAAATGCAGATTGCACTTTGGTACGGTATTCTCGGATTGTTGATGATAGCCGTGAGTGTGGCGCTGCATATGAATCGTGGGGTAAATACCTAACAAGTTATGACACATCGAAAATACTTTCTGATTATGCTGGTAACTTCGCTCATTGGTTGGGGCGCATTTACTATAATTATAACTAAGCTGGAACCGTGTACTGCACCCGGCGAAATAACTATTTGCCGTTCGGTCGCCTCACTTCCGTTAGCGCTCTTTTTTTTAAGCAGTTTTGTTGCGCTTGCAGCAACATTTACCCTGCTTGGCTTTGCTATACGGCTCATATTTCACAAAGACGAGATTTATCTGGACCACGTAAGTATCTCGACTCGCCAAGGACTCCTGCTCACGCTTTGTGCACTTGGAGCAGTTTTTCTTCTCTTGCTTAAAGCTTTAACATGGTGGAGTGGTTTGCTTTTGGTTGCAATTGCACTCTTAATTGAACTTTATTTTTCCAGAAGTGCTGAGTAGTCCGGATTGCGCAAGATCCTTGCACGTTCAAATGGCCACAAGATGAACCAAGAGCGTCCCGAAATGGAACTTTTTTCTATAAAATATTTGTGAGGATCGTCACAGGCATTGCGCGATGATGGTTCAAAGCATGTCCGCGAGTCAGTGCTTTGCGCCCGATTATCACCCATTACAAAGTAATGCCCTTCGGGTACGGGAGGATATGTTTTGTTGCGTCCTGCACCGTTTGTAAGAGTTTTGTTGCGATTTTGTTCGTTGAGGTATGGCTCTTCTAATTGAATAGATTCGTCACTGTCCGCCGGCTGTACAAAAACGCGTCCGTCCCGGATTGAGACAGTATCACCGGGCAGTCCGATGATACGTTTTATATAGTATTCTTCATGCAAATCACCGGCAATGGTGGGCGGTTCAAAGACTACAATATCTCCGCGCGCTACATCTCCTAAATGATATTTCGCTTTATTTACAATAAGATATTCGCCAAATGATCTCTGGCACTCGTTATCGATAAAATTGAGTGTATTGCACATTGATGGACCAAAAACTTGAAAGGGTGAGATGAGATAGCTGCGTACGCCATATACTAAAGCAACAATAACAATAATGTTAATTGCAATGTCGAGGACAAAGTATTGATTTGGGTGCTTATCCGCCCATTGTTTGAAGCTCATAACTTTCGGTGTTACACTTTTCGCGATGCGAGACTTTCTTTATAAAGGCTATCTGGCTGAGGGGGAGGAAATTATCTTTGTAATTCGCCGTCATTTTGCCATTGAGGCGGTTATTTTTTTGAAACTTGGATTTTTTGGGATTTTTTTGCCGCTTTTTGCTTGGTGGTTATTTCCTCAGATTACTCTTTTTGCGGCCGTATGGTTGGGTATCGGAGGCATTCGCTTTCTCTACGAGATATTGGATTGGTACTACGATGTCTGGCTTGTTACGAATCAAAGTATTGTAGAAATCTTTTGGCAGGGATTTTTTCAAAAGATGTCACAAAGAATAGAATATCATATTATTCAAGGCATTGGCTATGAGGTAAACGGGGTGCTGCCAACACTCTTAAACTATGGAAATATTCAGCTCGATAAATTTACCGGTAATCCTTCTGTCTTTAAAAATGCATGGAAGCCAAAGAGAAATGCCGATATGCTGACCAAAGCACAGGATGATTTTGTAAGTAAAAAGAGTTTCCGTGATCATCGTGCATTGCAGGGTATTCTTTCGGATATGCTTCAGCAGCATGTGGTCCAGCATGGAATTCCGAGTATCGACTTTGAGGATGAGTAGAGAAATTGTAGAATACGCGGTATGGAGATTGTGATTTTCACTTTGATTGTGGTCGCCGGCTTTATTGGTTTTGAGTTGTTTGTGCGGCGAAGACGCCGGCTTTCGCGCGGTGAACAGGCGCTGGTTTTAGAAAACTGGCTGCGTTTGAGTGCTAAAGTTGAGACCGATCCTGCGCAATCGATTATCGAAGCCGATAAATTATTGGCCTATGTTTTGCGTAAAAAAGGTTATGTCGGCACGCTGGGTGAGATGATGAAAAAGGCGCGGCCGCTTTTTTCCGATAACAATGGCATATGGCGGGCACATAAGCTGCGGAATAGAATTGCGCACGAAGTCGATCACGAAGTTCGCCCGCGCGAGGCGATGCAGGCACTTTCATCATTTAAACGCGCACTATGCGACTTAGGCATTCAAATTCGGGGAGACTCATACTGGGTGTAACCGGTGTTATCGGTGCGGGCAAGAGCACCCTCTGTGAATATTTGGAGCGCGAGCACGGCTTTGCGTGGATTCATGCCGATAAGCTTGTGCACGATATATATAAGCGCGGGCAGGAGGGATATGAGATTATTCGGCGGGAATTTGGGAGTGAATTTGTTGGAGAAGAAGAGGTTGATCGGGCACGCTTGCGCAGTCTGGTGCTGGGAGATGCATTGCAGTTGCGCAAGCTGAATGCGGCAATGCAGCCGGTCATTACCGATTTAGTGCATAAAAAAATTGTTCAACTTAAGGAGGGCGGCGCGGGCGCACAAAAATCTATTTGTATTGAATCATTTTATTTCGATGAGGGCCAGATGGGGCAATTTGTGGACTCGATCTTGCTTGTGGACGCTCCTACGAAAGTTATAAAAGCTAGGCTCCTCGCGAAGGCGGGGAACGAGCGTAATATTCCGGAGGCCGAGCTCGATAAGCTGATTTTGATTCAGCGTTTAAATCTTCCCAAAGCGGATTATGTAATCGATAATAATGCGACCCTGTCCGACTTCTTTGCAAAGATCCAAGACGTGTTAGAATAAGCGCCGTATGCAATACGAACCTGTTGTCGGCATCGAGATTCACTGCCAGATGAACACTGCTACAAAAATGTTCTGCTTTTGTGATAACGACTCCTTTGGCGCCGATCCCAATACTAATGTCTGTCCTATTTGTATGGGCTTTCCGGGCATGCTGCCGGCAATTAATGAGGAGTGTGTGAAGAAGGGGATTTTGAGTGCGCTCGCATTGAATTGCGAAATTCCTGAATTTAGTAAGTATGACCGCAAGAACTATTTCTATCCCGATCTGCCAAAAGGATTCCAAATTTCGCAGTACGATAAGCCGGTTTCGCAAAATGGCTATGTGGATATTATGGTAGGCAGCAGCCAGAAGCGCATTCGTATTAACCGTTTACATTTGGAGGATGATGCCGGGAAGCTCACGCATGTTGGCGGCGGAACACTCTGTGACTACAATCGCAGCGGCTCGCCTTTGATGGAGATTGTGACCGAGGCAGATATTCGCTCTGTTGAGGAGGCGAGCGCCTACGCCCAAGAAATTCAGCGTATCATGCGCTATGTCGGTTCGAGTGACTGCGATATGGAGAAGGGGATGATGCGGTTTGATATTAATGTTTCGCTGCGCCCTCTTGGAGAGGAAAAGTTTGGGACAAAAGCGGAAGTTAAAAATCTCAATTCGTTTCGCGCTTTAGAAGAGGCGCTAGCATATGAAATTAAAAGGCAGACAGAAATCTTAGAAAGCGGCGGCACTATTGTCCAAGAGACGCGCGGCTGGGATCCAGACAAACAAGTCACGGTTTCGCAGCGCAGCAAAGAAGAAGCCAACGATTACCGTTACTTTCCCGAGCCGGATCTTCCGCCGCTCGTTGTGACAGAAAAAGAGGTCGCGCACTTGCGCGGGGAACTTCCCGAGCTGCCCCTGGCCCGCCGTCATCGCTTTATTCAGGAATTTGGTTTGAGTCAAGAAGATGCCGGTATTTTGACTGACACGCGGGTGATGGCGGATTTTTTTGAAAACGTCGTTGCTGTAAGCAAAGATGCGAAAAAGAGCGTGGCGTTTGTGAATACGATTTTGCTCAAGCATTTAAAGGAAGATGGAATTGATATCGCAGCATGCAAAATTCAGCCCCAGCAGTTGGGCAAGTTGATTACTTTGGTGAACGAGGGAACAATTTCAAACAATCAGGCCAAGGGCGAAGTTTTTGAAGAGATGTATACAACCGGTGAAGATCCGGAAAAGATTATTGAAGAAAAAGGATTGAAACAAGTGAGTGATACCGGCGCAATCGAAGAGATTTGTAAAAAGGTGATTGAGGCGAATCCCGGACCGGCTCAAGATGTCCGCGAAGGCAAAGACAAGGCAATCGGGTTTTTGGTGGGCATGGTAATGAAGGAGAGCAAAGGTCAGGCAAATCCGCAAATGGTGAATGAGATGTTGCGAAGAAAGCTCCAAGCCTTCCAAATGCCAAATAACAAATAAAAAACAATTTTCAAATAATCAAAAATCCAAACAAGGTTTGATTAATTTTTGGGTTATTTGAAAATTTGGTTACTTGAGTATTATTTGTTATTTGATGCTTGGTTATTGGTCATTTCTTCTGCTATACTTTTCCCATGCCAGCAGATCCTCAATCAACTTTATATCTTGTGCTTGCCATTGGTGTGGCGCTCTTAACAATTTTTGTCTGTGTTGCGTTGATCTATTTGATTTTGATATTCCGCGATGTGAGCAAGATTTTAGAAAAGACGCGCGATACCGCCGAGCGCATTAATGAATTTGTAATTAAGCCGGTTACGATTGTTTCGACCGTTGTCGATCGTATTCGTCCTATTGTTGAGGCGGCTATGGAGCGCAGGGCGGAGATGATGGAGGAGGGAAGCAGGAAAAAGAGAAAATAGATATGGCAGAAAGTTAATGTTGGCTCAAATTTTTTTGAGAGAAGTTACGAGCGGCTCGAATACTGTCGAAGAATAATCGCTAACGGAAAGCGCACCACCGCATTATAAATGCGTTTAATTCTCGATGGCTGTTGCAAGAGACGCAATAGCCATTCGACTCCGCTCTTTTGTAGTAGTGTCGGTGCACGCAGGCGCTTGCCGGCGATGTAATCAAAGGCGCCGCCGACGCCGATAGCTACCTTTACACTTGGCAGCTCTTTGAGATGATCGTTAATCCAGAGCTCTTGTTGCGGTGCGCCGTAGGCTACGAATAGCAATTGCGGTTTTGCTTTATCGATATTTTTTTTGATCTCCGGCCAATCTTTTTGGCGCGGCGAGCCGGAGTACGTGCCCACGATATTGATTTTGCTAAATTTCTCTTCAAGTGTCTTTTTTGTTTTTTTCAGCACATTAGGCTTTGCCCCAAGCAAAAAGATGCGAACATTGTATGGCTGACTTGCATTGCAGAGCGCTTGCATAAGATCGGTGCCGGTAACGCGTTCGGGAAAGACGGTGCGGATGGATTTTGGGGAGAAGGGTATTTTGAGGAGTGAGCCGAGAGCGTACAGAAATTTCTTGAAGCCCCGTTTTTTATTATATTTTTTCACAAAGCTTGCGGCCCAGAGTATTCCGATGCCGTCGGGAATATTCATCCATGCATTTTGTAAAACCGCGGCAAAGTGTAGATCATCTTGTGCCGCAAGGAGCATTTCTGGATTCGGCGTTGCCACATGTCGCTGAGTTTTGCCGCTTCGCACGGCATCAAGCACGCGGTCGCGCGCTTGCTCTAGCGTAACAACATCGAATGGAATATCTAAAACCCTATGGCGCATGGCAGGAGAATATATGGTTTTGAGGATCGCGCTTTTGTCGTACTTTTTGAAATCCGGCTTGCTCTAAAAGTTGACGCAGCTCCGGCGCAGTAAAAGCATGAAAAAAACGAAAGGTATTGCTGTGTCCCCATGGAATATTGGCATCATGTGTTTCGGAATCTATATAGCGCTTAAGTTTTGTATTAAAAAGGTTCCATACCGTGATAATAAGGCGTCCGTTAGAATTTAATCTCTCGCGCATTTCTTGCAGGGCTTGTAATTGTAATTCTTTATTTGGAATATGATGAAATACGGCAATACAGGTTATGACATCAAATTTTTGAGGAATAGCGTGCAACGCTAAAATATCTCCATATTCAAAATGCCCCTGTGGGTATCGTTTTTTTGCATGCTTGAGAAGTTCGCGGCTATTGTCGATGCCGAGATATTCGATCTGAGGATTAAGATAGTTTAAAAGGCGTCCATTGCCACAACCGGCATCCAAAAGCGATTTTGCCGATTTGGGGATAAGCTGAACGACAATTTCGAGCTGCGAATAGAGATTGCGGCGCGTTCTGTCGAACTCATCTGCGATGGTATCGTAGGCCTTTTTAACATTCTCAAGAATTCGCGCTTCCGAATTGTCCATGCCCTTAGTATAGCGTCTATTGTTTTGTAAGTCGTTTGAATATGGCGAATGCTCTATCAATTTGGTGGTCCTCAAAAAGAAATGTCAGTTCAGAAAATACGGAAATAAGCTCAACAAAGTTAATTCCTTCAAGTGCCAGCGCTTTGAAAAAGGGATAGTACAAGCCGGGTGTATCCGCAGTGTGTGCCGGCAGGCGAATGCTGACCGCAGAGAGATTTTTATATACGGCAAGGCGTTTTTCATTTTTAGTAAGCGCCTCAAGCCGCGCTTGCAGATTCTCATGCACAATAATCGTTGTTTCAAAAACTCCCTGGGCAAAGTTAAAAAAGGAGTCTTCGTGAACAGCGGCTTCGTGCAGAAGTTCCTTGTGAACCTTTGTGAGATTGGCCGAATTTTCAAAGGCGACCTCAACAAGATTCGAGCGCACGACCATATTGCGAATCGGTGGCACCGAGTAGTGGGCCTCTTGCTTTGAGAGAGTTGTGTAGTAGCGCTTGAGCGCCATGACGGTCGCTCCTTCGCTGGCGGATTTTAACTCTTGTTTCTCTAAGAGAGGCTGAATTTTTCTTGCCAGAGAAGAGTAGTTCGCAATGCCTTCGGCAAGGGCATCTTGGAACAGGGGATTGCGCTTGAGAATATCTATTACTGCTTGTTGTATGGTTGTCATTTGTTAAGAATTTAACAAATTTATGAAAAATCTGCAAATTTTATTAAAAATTTAACAAATCGAGGCCCTTTGCATATAGTACACCCGCATTGCAATGCCGCAGTGCTTGATCCTTCACAAGGAGAAGAGATATGTGCGGAACTTCACGCACCACCTCACACATCACCCAACACTTCATCTACCGGCTGGATCCCGTGCCGTGGGATATGCCCGAGTTCGATCGCGAGATCGACGACCTCGATGCGGTATTCGACCAAGCTCGTCTCAATGAAGATGAGCGTCTGGTCCTCGAACTGCTCATTGCGAGCGGACTTCAGTACGCAGAGCAGTGCGGCCGGCCGGATGAGTTCGCCTGGGTCGGTGTGAGTCGCGGCCAGCTCGAGCGAATGCTCAGCTCCCGGTGGCTCAAGATCAACGCAGCTGCCAAGTGGCACTTCCTCGTATGGATGCTGACCCTTGGCCGCCATGACCGTTTGATCTTCCAGAACCGCCCGCGATTTTCGATCTCGCTGTACTCGTTGACGGCCAGCCTCAAGCGCGGCCTCGCCTGGCTGTGTGATGACGGCCAGCTCGAGCGGCGCTGCGAGTACCGCGACGGTGTGCGGATCGATCTCTTCTTCCCGACGCCGAGGCTCGTCGAAACTCTGAATGAGTTCGGCTATCTTCGGTACAGGATCTAGCACGCAACGGCCTCCCGCCAGGTTCCTGGCGGGAGGTTTTGCCTTATGATGAGGCATTTTATCCGCATTTGTAGTATACTCACCGCCGCATGGCTGCAATTGCAAATCTCGTATTAGATGCGCTTGAGAGTGGTATTAAAACTCCGCGCCAGCTGCACAGGTTAAAGCTGCAATTTGCCGAGCACTTTGGTATTAGTCCGCCGCCTAATTCCGAGCTCATTAGTGCGTATCGCGCTTTGATTAAAACCGGCAGGATTAAAGATAATCCTGAATTTCGCCGATTGATTCAAAAGCGCAGTATTAGAACACTGTCCGGCGTTTCACCGGTGGCTATTTTGACCAAACCTTTTGGCTGCCCGGCCCGCTGTGTCTTTTGTCCCACCGAGCAAAATGTTCCGAAAAGTTATTTGAGTAACGAGCCGGCGGTAATGCGTGCGATTATTAACGAGTACGATCCGGAGCGGCAAGTGAGCACGCGCTTAAAAGCCCTGCACGCTAATGGTCATCCTACAGATAAGATCGAGATGATTGTGATGGGGGGCACGTGGTCTGCGCATCCGGAAGATTATAAGTATGAGTATATTAGCGGAATTTTTGAGGGGTTGAACAAAAGTGAAAAGTTGAATAAAAAAAGTGTTCAAGATATTCAAGTTGAGGATCGACGGAACCATCTTCAGCAACTGCAAAAGATAAATGAGACCGCAGATAGCCGCTGTGTTGCCCTTACGTTAGAGACGCGTCCAGATTGGATTAACGAAAAAGAGATTCATCAGATGCGCGAGCTTGGGTGTACGCGTGTGGAGATCGGGGTGCAGTCGCTCTATGACGATGTTCTGGAAATCGTAAAGCGCGGGCATGGTACTGCCGAGGCACGCCAGGCGACGCAACTTTTGAAGGATGCTGGCTTTAAAGTCAGCTATCACATGATGCCAAACTTGCCGGGAAGTACGGTAGAAAAAGATATCGAAATGTTTAAAGAGCTCTTTGATAATCCCGCTTATCGTCCTGACATGATGAAGTTTTATCCCTGTATGGTTGTGCCTTTTTCTGAGCTCAAGTTGTGGTATGAGCAGGGCAAACACCGGCCCTATACTGATGAAGAGCTGATTCAAATTATCTTTGCGGTAAAGCCCATGTTCCCCCGCTACTTGCGCGTTACGCGATTGATTCGTGATATTCCGGCAACAAGTATTATCGGCGGCAGTCATACGAGTAATTTGCGCCAAGTTGCTCACAAAATGATGAAGGAGCAGGGGATTGTGTGTAATTGTATCCGCTGCCGCGAGATACGCGACGAAGTGATCGATCCAAAAAATATCGAACTGCGCACATTAGAGTACGATGCATCCGAGGGCAAGGAATTTTTTCTGAGCTACGATGACGCTTCGCGCGATAAGCTCTGCGCACTGCTGCGATTGCGGTTTTCCTCTTATTCACTCAAAGGCACGCCTCACTTTATTAAAGAGCTGGAAGGCGCGGCACTGTTGCGCGAACTGCACACCTACGGTGCGCAAGTCCCAATTAGTGAGCGCGACGAACTCGCGAGCCAGCACATGGGATTCGGAAAAAAACTAGTTGCCGAGGCCGAAAATATTGCACGCAAACACGGCTACAAAAAAATGGCTGTTATCTCCGGCGTCGGCATTCGAGAATACTATCGCAAACAAGGATACGAGCTGGAGGGGACGTATATGACAAAACTTCTCTAAAAATTACCCTGCTGGAGGTTCACTTTCTGATTGATGCTGCATATTTGTGGGCTTTGTTTCTGCCTCTATCTCTGCGACTAAATCCGCGGGCAGAGCTTCGCCATAGTCATTGGCTGCATCGGGCCCCACGGTGTAAACGTAAGCTATTGAACCCGCCATGGTCGCGGCCATAGCACGCGGCACGGCAGTACGCGTCATACCCGCAACGGCTTTTACTTTTTCCCACTTGCCGCCGGCTTGAGCATAGGCTTTGAGATATTCACCAAATTTTGACCAGCCGCCGACTGCATCAGCTACTTTTGCAATGCGCGGCCACATGCGAATGAGTTTTGCGCCTTCTCCTGCGCGCCCCGCAGCACGTGCCGTCCGCATAATCGCATTTGCCGGTGCACCAACTACATCTACTGCCGGAATAATGGTTGCTGCATCCAGAAGTGCACCAAACGTTCCCCAAGCAAGGCGGCTGTAGCGGTCAAATCCTGTTACTTCTTTTTTCGTCACCAATTCTTTACCGGTCGTAAGTGTGTACCAGTCAGAAGCGCCAAACGTAAAGGGCATTACATCAGCGAGCAGTTGTACCGCAGAGAGCCCCAGCTCATCCACGAGTTTTTTAAACTCGATATCGGGATTTTTTTCTTGAATTTCGTCATATTGGAAATAGAGCGGGAGCGCCAGTAATCCTGTCATGATGCCAACTCGTCCGTATTTATTTTTTGCAAATTTTACAAATCCGGATTCGCGTTCTTCACGAATCCATTCTTTAAACTTATTGCGAAGACCTTTTGATTCACCCATAACCCCATTCCGAAAAGCAAGTTCGTCGCGAACCGTTTCACCGTAATACCGCACTACGTCGTCTCTATGCTTCACGAGTTCTTGCGCTGCGGTACTATGCTTTCCAAGTGTTTTAACATGTTCTAGTACCCGCGCATCAAAACCTTTTAACGAATCGCGAATTGCTTTCTTTTTTATCAAAATATCGTCCATGAGTTTGACACGCTGGCGGTCCGAGATATCTTCACCGGCATCACTGAGTGCTTCTTTAAGATATTTTATATTTGTCTTCCAGGCTTGCTGCCGCGCTAAATGCATCTCGTATTCGGCTTTGAGCAAAGCGGTCCGTGCGGATGGTGTTTGCTGTGGAGCCGGCAATTTTTCAAACTTTGCTCGGGCTTCTTCATACGTCAGCGTTTTTTTGAGCTCCTCAACTTTTTTGATTTTTGTTTGCCACTCTCTATGCCAGCCGGTATGTGCCATGGCTTTCTCTCCTTCCGGAGTGTAGGCATTTTTTTCGCGGTAGCGCCGGAGGCTTTCTTCGGCTTCGTGGACAGCTTTTTTGAGTGCCGGAATCGGTGCTTTTGCTTTGAGCGCTTCAGCAGCTGCATCTTTGGGTAATGCTGTGATGCGGCGAATTCTTTCACGAATCATCGCCCTGCGGCGCGAGCCCAGCAGCGCATACCGCCGCACAAAGAAGGGGAGCGGAGCCCATGCCGGTAGTTTCGGTTCAATCTCTTGATAGTATTCGGTGCACAGCATTTCGAACTCGAGCTCCATTTCAAGATAGGCAGCCTGCATTTTTTCCAGTTCGTGCAGCGGAGTTTTTGCTTTGATCGCTTCGCGAAATTTATTGCGCTCTGCTTCAAGTTTTTTATAGCGGCCGCGCACTTCCTCTGCTTTTTCTTTATATTCGGGATTGCTGTCTCCTAAATGTTCGAGACGTGCCACCAGGCCTTGATTGTCGAAGATATTTTTTTTGTGTTTTTCTGTATGGGCATCTACTCTGCGCCATATTGTCATAGCATCGTTTTGCTCGGGCACTGCGGCATAGGCCAGGGCAATATCTTTTTGCACCCCTGCCGGTACCTCGTGCTCCTCAACTTGAATCGGCTGTTTTCTAAACTCTTCTCCAAAGACACCTTCGCGGCCCAGTCCTTCCAGGACTTGCTTTATGGTGTGATTTGGATAGATTTTTTCGCGGATGAGTTTGTCGTGTTTTTTAAAAAAATCGCGCAGCTTTGCCTCGGCCTTTGCAATCTCCTTGGGCCGCTCCTTACGCTTTTTGAGATAACGCTCAACTTTGCGCTTAACATTGTCACCCAATAAATCGAAACCCGACGCCCACTCTGCAAATGTGCCCCATGTCTTTTCTGCAAAAGTTTCTGCAATCTTATTTCCAACTTTGCCGCTCGTTGCGCCCAAAAACGAGACAAATTCTCCATAATCTTCCTCGCCCAGCATCTCGAGCAGCTCCACGTCATCAATACCAATTTTTTTTGCTGCCTGCTCGTACAGCTCGTTTTGCTTCTCCAGCTGCTCTACTTTGTCATCCGCTTTGGCAAGTTTCTTACCAAGCCATGAATCTTTCCAAATCTCTTCAACAAAGGCGCCCATTTTTTCCAATGGAAGAATCTTTGCAAGAATTGCCAGGGTTCCGATCGCCGCACCGCCAAGAATCCAATTCCGGCCCTTTTCCCAAAGACCGCCGAGCAGCCCGCTCTCTTTTTTCTCACTTTTTTCCGGTTCATCGTTTTTTTCAGTGCTCTTGCTAAAAAGATTTTTTACCAGCGCGCCAACACCAATAATTCCAATACCAATAAGCGTCGCCTTCATTTTATTTTCCCGCGCCCAGTCAACAACATCGCGCGCGGTGCCGGTTACGGTATCCCAGCCGTCTTCAAGATGATCGACCAGCGTCTTAGCATTTTCGTAGCGGGGCAGAGTAGTGGCCAGCAATTTTTCATACTCCGGCTGCCAGGCAGCTGCAAAGGGACTGGTGCGGTTACGCGCAATTTCTATGAGTTTTTCATATGCTGCCCGTGTACTGCCATCCCATTTTTTAAATTTATTTGGATGTTTTTTGCGGGCCCCTGTCAGCGCAGTGACCACCGCTTCCGGATTGTCCCAAATATTCTTTAAAAGATCAGCGTCGACGCCGCCTTCCAGCATTTGTGGAATGGTTTCCATAGAGAGCGAAGCATTAAAGCGTACAGCTGTTTCGGGCTGACGCTCAGGTGTTTCGTTCGGGCTCAGGCGCTCAATAAGTACCGCCTGCGACTTTTCATCGAGAATTTCGAGCTGTACATTGCGGCGCGCCTCGGTGTGAGCTTGCTCTGTAGCAAGTATTTCGGGCGATTTTTCCGCCCCATCTAAAGACGGCGCTATTTCTTCGGGCCGCTCAATCCGTGCATTTTGTTGTTTTCTAGGCATTTTGGCTCGATTTATAATCTCTTTATTATACCAAAAAACAGGTTAGCAGTACAGTCTGCTAACCTGTTAGGAATGAACTTTGGCCTTTTGTTTACCGGCGAGATTTGTGAGCCCGGCCATTGCGTGAAGCCGGACCTCCAATACCTGCCCGTCGAATCATACGTCGCGCTTTGCGCTCTTTAATGTCACGTTGAATTTTTTCTGCGTTGCGTTCTTTACTTCTTTTGCGCTCAAGCCGTTCTAATTCGGCAGTGGCTTTCTCAATGCGCAGACCATGTACCATTTGAAAGTAGTGGCCGAATCGCTCGCGCAGCGAACCGCGCACTATATCGAACTCTTTGCCATCATTTGAGAGATTAACTTTGGCGGCAAAAATACTTTTAATTTGCTCATTTTCAAATGTATCTCGGTTTGCATCGATCTGTTCCGGATGATAAGGATTGCGCGTCCAATGGTTTTTCACAGCACTTCCATTATGTTTCCATGCTGCACTCAGTTCATGCAGGTTGCCGTCTGCAAATGTGAGTCCCACTTTGCCGGTCGATGCGTGATCCTTCCCGGGAATTTCGAATGAGGCATCGAAAGTTTCTCTTGGCTGGGAGTAGGCGAGTGTGCGAGCCTGCGATAGCGTGCACGTTTGCCGGTCAGGTGTGCCGTCTCGCATGAGCTCTTGCTCTACACGAAGGCGCTGGATGCCTTTCCGATCATTAAATGTTTCGACTTCACAGGTGTCCGGTTGTTCTAAACATCTATGAATCACTCCATGACATGCCTTTCGCACGGTTGCAATATCGCTTATGGCGCGTCTTTCCATATCGAGTGAACTTGCCTGTGTACGCTGGTTGGCTGCATCACTCATATGGTCAAATGCAGCACGTCCCGCAACCGTGCTGAGCGCGCCAACAAGAATGCCGGTGCTGAGTAATATGCCTGTGCCCTCGGGAGTACTACGAGATTTTGCTGCTATTTTTTCTATATTTTGATCTTCGTGTCCGAATTGTGAATCTAATGTAGTCATGCGTACAAGAGAACGGTTGTTTTTGGCTATTCTTACACGAAATCTTTACCGTGGTATAAGCTGCTTAATTTTTTTTCTTGCTATAGCTGCCTTACCATTCAGTTCAGCAAGGCGCTTAGGAGCTCGAATAGGAAACCGCTGAATAACACCTTTCTTTCGCTTTCCTGCACCTACTTCAATTTCGCAATTCAAAAACGGATTCCGGCCCTCTTTGCCCTGTATGCGGCACTTAAGTACATCGTGAATGCGGGGAGGCTGAATAAATGTTAGCTCTAATCGCAGCACTCGATTGCGGGTATCTGTCTGTATCGAAGCTGTTCCCTGTGTGTGTGGAACCTCGAAACCATAGCTTATTCGATGACCGTGTATTGAAAAATTTGCGTTCTGCTTGCCCTTATGGGAGGAGAGGTGTATCGCAGCGTATTCTCCGTCTTCCTCAGTAATTTCATTACATTGTGCTGTGGTATTTGCACACAAATCAAGAATGGCAAGGGCAGGTTCCTGAATTCGCATCATGCGATCTAAAACGACCTGCTCAAGTTGCTGATGTTTGGGTGTACCTTCTGCAACTTCAATTGTCGTTTTATTGAGATATGCATCAATTGCCTCGCGAATATCTCCCAAACGCTCCATCACATGATCATGATAGGCCCGCTTGTCTTTCGCCTGCGAATAGCCCAGGCTATACGCCGCAGGAAAACTGGCAGCGAAGAGCGTTGCGAAAAGTGTTACATCTTTTAGTGTCGATCTTGTTGGCGGTTTAGCGTTGTCTGCGTCTGGCATGCAGTTCTGCTCGAATTGCGGCATATTTTTCATTGGCGGTATTGGCATTGATAAGTATTTTTTGAGTGAAAAGTTGATGATCTGCTGAAAAGCTGCGTCGTACCCGTTGTCCGTTTGCGGTTTCGGTTAAAATTTCACAAGTAAATTTTGGCAAAAAATCACATCTTACCTCTTGTTGGCCATTTTTATCCAGATATTTTGTCTGCAGATTTTCAGCTGCTGTACGACGATTATTTATATTGTAGCTTACGCGACCATTCATTTTCCCGTGCACGCGTAATGCAATCGTAAGAATATTGGTATCACGCTGATGTTCGAGGACGCATTGTGCATCATTGGGAAATGTACGCGGGCTTCCCACGTAGTGCTTTTGCCATCTTTTGGTATTACCCCACGTCTGAAATCCGCAAGTATCTTTCTTAAGACAGCCTTCGACTAGCGAAAAACAGTTCTCCTGAATGAGTGATACGGTGCGCTCCACAGTCTGTAAGAGGGGTTGCACAGCTAACGGATTGTCGATGACAATAGCCTGCTCGGTACTTGGAACTGGAATATATGGTGCCGGCCGCATCATACGCTCGGCTGCGTGCTGAACGAGCGGAACCATGCTAGCGCCGATTCCCATGCCGAGGAGTAATGTTACTTGTTGGGCAGGGGAGAGCC
>Ga0066640_10000953_pt1 | contig 17292 bp, 15 predicted proteins | sample CryGeyCG2114_020_2_FD_59505 | JGI IMG/M metagenome (GOLD analysis project Ga0066640, IMG submission 59505) | Groundwater microbial communities from aquifer - Crystal Geyser CG11_big_fil_rev_8/21/14_0.20 | ecosystem: Environmental > Aquatic > Deep subsurface > Groundwater | place: USA: Utah... | reverse complement strand
GTTATCATGGCCATTTTGACAGCCTGTTGGTTAAGGCAGGCTCAGGCCTGGCCACTTTTGGCGTGCCGTCATCCGCCGGCGTAACCAAAGGGATCGCGCAGGACACTATAACCTTGCCATTTAATGATATCGTGAAAGTAAAAGAGGTTATTGAGAAAGAAAAAGATAATCTTGCCTGCGTAATAGTCGAGCCGGTTCCGGCAAATATGGGCGTTATTTTACCAAGGGATAATTTTTTAAAAGAACTGCGGGAGATTACGCAAAAGTATAATATCGTTTTAATTTTTGATGAGGTAATCAGCGGTTTTCGTCTAGCCTTAGGCGGGGCGCAGGAAGTTTTTGGGGTTAAGCCGGATTTAACGGTTTTGGGAAAAATTATCGGAGGCGGATTTCCCATAGGCGCTTTCGGCGGGAAAGCCCAAATAATGGGATATCTCTCGCCGGGTGGGCCGGTATATCAGGCAGGGACGCTTTCCGGAAATCCTGTGGCGGTAAGCGCGGGCCTTGTCACGATAAAAAAACTCACGAAAAAAAACGTATATCGGAAATTAGACGCTATAGCAGAAATACTCATTGGAGAGCTTTGTAAGATAAGCGCGAAAGCAGGGCAGAGGATAGTAATAAACCATATTGGTTCATTGTTTACAATATTTTTTGCCCCGACGCTTCGGTCGGGGCAGGTTGACAAAAATGTAATCTCTAATTATAATGATGTCTTAAATTGCGACCTTAAAAAGTTTGCCGGCTTCTTCAGGGGCATGCTTAGGGATGGGGTATATTTGGCGCCTTCGCAGTTTGAGGCAAATTTTATCAGCGCCAAACATATATTGAAGGATATTAAAAATACCTTAAGTGCGGCTAAAAAAGTTTTAAGATCGTTGTAAAAACGGAGAGGAGGAAGCTGTGGCGCAGGGCTTTAAAAAAATAGTTATCATAATATCAATATTGTTTGTTTTGCTTGTAGTTTTTTCAGTTGCCGCTATTGTTTATACCGAGAGGCCGAAATTTTGTATCAGCTGCCATATAATGGACCCTTATTACGCTTCATGGGAAAAATCCGCGCATAAAGAAGTGAATTGCCTGGAATGCCATTATGAGCCGACATTAACCGCGCATGCCTTAGGCAAGATTAACGGTTTAGTTCAGGTAGCGCAGTATCTGACTAAGCGGTATTATGGCAGGCCTACGGCTGAAGTCAGCGATGCTTCATGCTTGAGGGGCGGATGCCACCTAAGAGAAGAGATTGCGGGCAAGGAAATACTTTTTAAAGATAAGATCCGGTTTACGCACGCCAGCCACCTTGAGAGCGTTAAAGGAGGCATTGAGTTGCGCTGTACCAGCTGCCATGCGCAAATAACCGATGATGAGCATATCGCCATAGATAAAAATGCCTGTTATATCTGCCACTTTAAAAATGTAAATGCTAAAGAGCTAAAATTTGAGTGCCTAAAGTGCCACAGTATTAAGGTATCCTCAGGCGAGCATAAGGAGTACGCGGAAAGCCCGATGGCATGTTCGGACTGCCACGGTGAGATAAAATTAGGCGATGGAAATGTGCGCGGCCAGATTTGTTTATTTTGTCATGCCGACAAAGAGGCAATAGAAAACATAAAAGACAAAGAATTGATGCATAAAGCGCATATAAAAGAAAATAAAGTGGATTGCATCAGTTGTCATGATTTTATTGAGCATAAATAATTAACCGGATTATTAGAAAAAAAGAAAGGGGATTTTGAAATGGCAAAAAAAAGTTTAATTTTAACCATTGGCTTATTGTTTATTTTTTGCGGATTATCCGTAGCCGAAGGAGAGCATAAGTATATCGGTGTTAAGAAGTGTTCAATGTGCCATCAGTCTGATGCAAAAGGCAACCAGTACAAACAATGGCTCTCTACCGCGCATGCTAAGGCTTATGAAAGATTGGGCAGCCCAGAAGCTAAAGAAACTGCCGAAAAAGCAGGAGTATCGGGCAATCCTCAAGAAGTAGGCCAATGTTTAAAGTGCCATATAACCGCCTATGGCGCAGATGGAAGCTTATTAGATTCCGGATTTAAGAAAGAAGACGGTGTGCAGTGCGAAACATGCCATGGAGCAGGAAGCGATTATATGGCAATGAGCGTTATGCAGGATAGGGATAAGGCAATTGCCGCGGGCTTGATTATGCCTACGGAAGAGGTCTGCGTTAAATGCCATAATGAAGAAAGCCCGAATTTTAAAGGTTTCAATTTTGACGAGTATTATCCAAAAATAGCGCACCCAAGGCCGTAATAAAGGCCTTAATAATAAGGATGCAAGCTTGCTGTTGACGGGTTTTTTTGAGATGTTGAATCTTTTAATCTGTTGAATCTGCCCCCAGCCGCCTGCATCCGTTTTTAAAAATGTCGATTAAACAAACTAAAATCTGGAAATTTTTTTCATCCATGCAATTGGCAATATGGCTATTGGCCGTTATTGCTCTTTTTTCTCTTGTGGGGACCCTGATACCGCAAAATCAGCAGGCCGCTGAATATATTTCGCGCTACGGCCATACGGGTTATGAAATTCTCCTAAAAACCGGCCTGCTGAATATGTATTCTTCATGGTGGTTTATTTTTCTTATGGGGTTGCTTTCTTTGAATTTAAGTGTTTGTCTTATTAATAGATTTTCGCCGCGCCTGCGCCTTCTCGGGACTTTTTTATCGCATTTCAGCATACTTATGATATTAGCCGGCGCTTTGACAGGAATGTTTTTTGGAGAAAAGGGCTATGTGCAGATTAAAGAAGGCCAAAGCATAGATTCATTTATCTCCAAAGGAAAACCGGTAGCCTTAAATTTTTCCCTAAAACTGGAAGATTTTATTTATGAAGAATACATCGATGACGAGGAAAATCTTTTGGTCTATGATAATGAGGGAGCATTGCTTTTAGAGCTCAACGCAGGGGATGATAAAAATACCGCAATTGCTGATAGCGGCTACAGCATTAAGATATTGCGCTACGTGCCTGACTTTTCCATGGACTTATCAACAAAGGAAGTCGTAAGCCGGTCACAGGAGCCGATAAATCCGGCATTGCAGGTTGCGCTTACGGATAAAGATGGCAATTCCGTAGAGTCTTGGGTTTTTGCCCGCTATCCTGATGTCCACATGTCGGCGGAGAAAAAATTCAATTTTAAATATCAATGGAAGATGCGCAGGCCCAAGGAGTTTATAAGCAGGGTTGCGGTTATAAAAGATAGAGAGATAGTCAGTGAAAAAGATATAAAGGTAAACAGCCCTTTAAAATACGGCGGCTATGCTTTTTTTCAATCCAGCTATGATAAAGAGAGCTTGGCATGGTCGGGCTTACAAATAGTTAAGGATCCGGGCGTGCCTATTGTTTATCTGGGTTTTATTTTGCTTATATTTGGGCTGTCGATTATATTTTATGTCAACCCTGCCCTAAGAAGCCGGGCGACATAAAGTTTAATCCGGAGTCAATTCGCACCGCCTTCAGCGGTGCCCATTGAATAATAACAATATCCCTTGCCTAAGCATCGGGGTAAATCTCTTTGATATTTACCCCGATAGGCTGCGGGATCAATTCGCGCAAATAACTTACGTCGCTCTTCGAGCTCCGTAAGTTATGCGCTCATTGAGGTGATAAAATGCTTCCCGTATACTTAAATATCAGTTTTGCCGCGTATTTTTTATCAATGTTTTTTTATTTCGCGGCTTTATTTTTTAAACATAAAGCCTTGTCTCTGGCCGCGAGGATTTTCTTGTGCCTTGGGGTTGCGGGTTTGACGGCTTATATGCTGCTGCGTTGGCAAGTAGCGCAAAGGCCGCCACTTTCTAATATGTTTGAGTCTGTGGTATTGTTTGCTTGGGTGGTGGGCCTGGCAGGATTTTTTATCGATATGCGCTACAGGCTTAAGATTCTGGCAGCATTAGTTTCAGCCTTGAGCCTATTAACGCTCGGTATCAGTTTTTTATTGGATAAAGAGATAGTACCTTTATTGCCTGCTTTAAAAAGTAATTGGCTTACTATTCACGTATTAACATGTTTTATCGGTTATGCCGCCTTGACCGTTGGTTTTGTGGCTAGCGTTGTTTTGTTGTTAACTGATGAAAAAACAGATATCTTGGATGCCATAAGCCATAAAACAATCGCCTTTGGATTTTTATTTCTGACATTAGGTATTGTAAGCGGAGCGGTCTGGGCAAATTCGGCCTGGGGTACATATTGGAGCTGGGACCCGAAAGAGACATGGTCATTGATTACCTGGTTTATATACGCGATATACCTGCATGCGCGGTTCAGAAGAGGCTGGAAAGGGAAAAAAGCCGCCTGGTTTTCTATTATTGGGTTTTTGGCTATGTTATTTACTTATTTTGGAGTAAACTATTTATTGAGAGGGCTGCATAGTTATGCCTAGAGCGTTTGGAGTCAAAAATACTATAATTTTAATTTTTATATGTGCTTTTATTTTTCCGGCGCTTTCCTTTAGCGCGCTTGTATTTGCGCAGGAGAGCGAATTTAAGGAAAAATGCCGCTCCTGCCATAAGGAGGTTTTGGATAAATGGGATATGTCAGCTATAAAGCATTATCCTTATCGTGAAGGAAAGTGTGAGTCTTGTCATGCGGCAGAGCACAAAAAATTTACGGCGGAAGCGGGCAAGCCATGTTTGATTTGTCATGATTTAACGTCTGAAAAAATAAAGAACAGCCATTTTTCTGTAAATTTAAGTGATGTCGATTGTTTTTCATGCCATTATACGCATAGCGCGGAGAAAAAAGGATTATTGAAAGAAAGCGTGCATATGCCGTTCTCTTCCGGCATGTGCGAAATGTGCCATAGCGTTGACGGGGGTAAAATAAAAGTAAAAGATATGACTAAAAAATCGTGCCTTGCCTGTCATGGTACTTTGGTAAGCAAGGACGATTCAGTTAAGCATATGGGCTATGAAATGCAGGAATGTGTGGATTGTCACAATCCACATACTTCAAGCCACGAAAAACTTTTAAAAAGCTCTGTTTCTGAGAACTGCTTTCAATGTCATGATAGAGAACAGGCTAAGAAGCACCCATACGATGTTAGCGTATCTTCGCGTATTTTAAATAATATGCTTGACAAAGATAAGAAAATATGGTTAACTTATAGCAACAAAATAAGTTGTACGAGCTGTCATCTTCCGCATTCCGCAAGGATCCCATTTTTGCTGAGAGATTCTCTTGATCAGGGGGAGCTTTGCAATCATTGTCATATAAAAAGTAAGTAAAGTAGAGGAGTGAAAGCATGGAAAAGAGAAATATTTTTTTTGAAAGATTAGTGAAATTTTTCACGGTGATACTTTTCACTATTTGTTCGCTATTTTTTGTCGGTTTTCTGCCATCTTTTTGCGAGTCTGCCCCTTCGGGGAAAATAACACATAAATACTTATTTGAGATAAAACCCGATGCAAATAAAATCGGCGCTTTAAACCAGCCGGCAGATATAGCGGTTGACGTATCAGGTAATTTATATGCTGCTGATACGGTAAATAGCCGCATAGTAGTTTTTGATGCCTCGGGAAATGCTAAATTCGCTTTCGGCAGGCATGGAACCGGAAAGGAAGAATTAAGCGCTCCTATGGCTTTAACCGTTGATTCAAAAAATAAAAAGGTTTATGTGGCTGATTCTTCAAATTACCGCATACAGATATTTAAGACCGACGGCATTTTTCTATCATCCATTGATTTGAATAAAGATAAGACTGGCGAAGAAAAAGATGTGCGCCCCATAGGGATTGCCGTAGCCGGAGGCGGCAACATCTATGTATCCGATGCGGATAATAACTATATCCGTATATATTCTTCGGATGGTAAATTTTTATCGAAATTCGGCGGATTTGGATCGGAGAACGGCAAGTTCTGCATACCGGTAGGCTTATTTGTAGATGCGGATGATAAGTTATACGTAGTGGATATGAATAATTCCCGGCTGCAGGTTTTTGATAATCAAGGGAATTTTCTATTTAAAATCGGCTCTGCCGGAGACGCAAGAGGCGATTTTGGCAGGCCTAAAGATGTATGCGTGGATGAGAATGGGTTTATTTATGTTTCTGACGGAGCAAATTTGGTCATCCAGATTTTTGATAAGAACGGTGAATTTATTGACTTAATAGGTGCGGAGAAAGAAGTTGATTTACAGTTTGCTTCTCCGTTTGGTTTGGCGGTATTAAATGGACGCCTTTATATAACGGACAGATGGAGAAATAGTATCAGAGTTTATGAAATTGAGGAGGTGAGTAAATGAAAAAGGTTTTTGTTTTGCTGGCGGGGTTTATTTTTGTGGTCGCGGCTTACGGAACAGCCGTAGCCGGTGTTGCCAATACCGATCACGATATGTATGCAGAGGGCAAGGGCACAGATCCCAATGTATGCGGTTACTGTCATATTCCGCATAACGCGGTTGGTAATAAAATCTGGTCTGACTGGGGTAATGAAGCACAGCTTACATCAGGCCCTTCCAGCCCGATAGGGAACATGTGTTATACCTGCCATGACGGGACAGCAACTAATGCGGGCCAGACTACAGTATTCAATACGGCTCTTCAGCAGCATAAAGTAGGCGGGACCGCCGACTGTAATAGTTGCCACACCGTTCATGATAATACTAACGGTAAATTTGTTGGTATTGTCGCGACTCAGAGCGCAAATACAGAATTTGCCACTTACTGCGAAACTTGCCATGATGCGACTCAGTATCCCGGGGCAGAGATTCACGGTGACCACATTGCAGGCAGTGAGCATCCCTATAAAGATACTGGTGCGTTGCTGGATACCAGCTGTAACGCCTGTCATCAGATGCACGGAGCTGTTAATTACACAACCGGTTCTTTAACTAATCCGATATTAAAAGCGGATAATACTGATTCGGCGTTTTGCGCCGGATGCCACCCCGCTAAAATACAGGCAACTTCAGGAGCTAATAAACATCCTGCTAATTTAACATCGGGAGGGGCTTGGGGTAAGGTTGATTGTCAAGCCTGTCATGACGTGCATCAACCTAATGATCCGGGCAGGCCGTTTGTATTACTGGATGATAATGTTGATTCTGCTTATTGCCTTAGTTGTCATGATGCTTCAAGCACGACTAATGGCCCTAAGATTGGAGCCAATAGCCATCCTGTGGGGGTCGGTTTTAGTGTTACGCCTACGGATCCGACGCTTACTCCTGCCGGAGATGCCATTGATGATAATAACACCGGCGGGCCGGATTATCCGGGAAATAGTTCGAGCATAGTTTGCGAAAGCTGTCATTCCATACACAGCAAAGGAGTAGCGGCTCCGCTCTTGCGTATTACCGCAGGCGCGGGCACATTATGTATTAATTGTCATCCGAACAAATAGATGCAGTAATGTTTTAGATGATAATAGGGAAGGGCTACTATTGTTTGATGGTAGCCCTTTTCCCACAAAAAGATTTTAACCCGCCTTCGCGGAATTCTCCGCCTTGTAAGGCCGGGATGGATAGCTGAGGAATTCCGCTTCGGCGAGGTTTTCGCCGAAGGGAAGAGAAAGATTCTACGCTCTTACAGGCGTGGAGCTTCAAAAAAATTTAATGAAAATTATACATACCGGAATTATTTTGACGTCATCAATTTTTTTATTCTCTATAGCCGATTTGTCTTTTGCCGGAGTCGCCGGATCCCGGCACGACATGTATTTTTTGAGCAAAGGAACCGACCCTAATCCCTGCGCATACTGCCACATACCGCATAATGCCGCGGGTGATAAAATCTGGTCTGACTGGGCAAATGAGGCTCAACTCACCAGCGGCCCGTCAACGACCATTGGTAATATGTGCTATACCTGCCATGACGGGACTGCCAGCTATCGCGGCTTAAATAGCGTATTTAATCTTTCTCTGCAGCAGCATAAAATATCTGCCGGCCGGGATTGCGATATGTGCCACAGTGTGCATGATAACACTAACGGGCAATTTATGAATATAGCGGGTAAGCAGAATTCTTATTGTGCCGCCTGTCATGATGCTGCGGTTAATGCCGGAGGGTTAGGCGACCATGTAAGCTATCCCGCGAATCATCCAAATTGCGGAGGGTGCCATGGAGTATTTGAACTGGATTCATTAGGGGCAAACGGCGATGATGCCAGCTGCCACCTTTGTCATGCTAAAGCTCACGGCGCGGTAAATTATACGGCAGGATCGATAACTAATCCTATATTAAAATCCAATAATACGGATAGCCAGTATTGCGGGCTTTGCCATCCGGATTTGGTCCAGGCGAATTCAGGCGGCAGCAAGCATCCGGCCAATACATCAGGCAGTGCTTATGGTAAGATAACATGCCAGTCATGCCATGACCCGCATCAGCCCGGGATAACAAACCAGCTGTATCTATTGACGGACAGCAATATAGACTCGCAGATGTGTATTGATTGTCATAACGGTTCCAGCGGCCCGGACATCGGGCATTCTCATCCTAATCAAGTTAGTTTTGGCACTATTGTTCCTGTAGATGCTTCGCCGCAGACAGGTACCCCTCCGGGTAATCAAATAAATGATAATGATTATGATGATGGACATTCGGATCCGGATACTTACCCTGATTATCCCGCTAATTCCGCCAGCATGATATGCGAAACCTGTCATAGCGTGCATCGCAAAGCGGATAATGCCGGAATAAAACTTTTAAGAATAACCAATACTAATTCGGCATTGTGCTTAAACTGCCACACGGACAAGTAAGTATAGAGTATTGGGTATTGAGTATAGAGTATCGAGTACGAGAATTAAAAATTAAAAATGAAGAATCAAGAATCAAAAACTGCAGGTTATTTGAAAATTCCCTTAGCCATTAGTTTAATAGTTCTGGCTTATAATTTAAGTTTCGCCGGGGTGTCCGGGACAGTCCATGACATGTATTCTTTAGGTAAGGGAACAGACCCGAACCCCTGCGGCTATTGCCATATGCCGCATAAGGCCGCAGGAGAGAAAATCTGGTCCGACTGGGGCAATGAGACGCAATTAACCAGCGGTCCATCAACCGCCATAGGTAATATGTGCTATACCTGCCATGATGGGACAGTGACTAATGTGGGTTTATCGACAGCGTTTAACGCTTCCCGGCAGCAGCATAAAATACCTGCCGGGCAGGATTGCGATATGTGCCATAGCGTGCATGATAATACGAACGGAAAGTTTATGAATGTTGTAAAGAAACAGCAAACATATTGCGCCGCCTGCCATGATGCAATAGTTAATGCTGGGGGGCTTGGCGATATGACTTCAGCTGGAAATCATCCCAGTTATTGGGCGTCTACGCCCGCTCATAATATAAATGGTTCACCCACCGGCGCATTCTGTACGGCTTGTCATGAACGCGTGCATTATTCTCAATTTGACTGCAGGGGATGTAATTTTTGCCATAAAGCACATGACGGGACTAATTATTCAACCGCGCAAGTGCCTAATCCGATTTTAAAAGCCGACAATACTGATAGTCAGTATTGTGCCTCATGCCATCCATATAAGATTCAGGCATCAAGCGGTGGTGATAAACATCCGGCAAACCTTGCGGCAGCTGGCAACTGGGGAAAGGTTATTTGCCATGATTGCCACGATCCGCACCAGCCCGGTGTTACGAACCATCCTTTTATATTAACGGATACTAATGTTGATTCGGCAATGTGTATTAATTGCCACGATAATACAGCCGGGCCTGAGATAGGAGTTTCGCATCCGCATCAGATTCCTTTTGGCAGTATAGTTCCGACTGATGGCTCTGCTGCGGCTGGTACGCCCGCTGCGAATGCAATAGATGATGACGGAGAAGACGGAGTTGATTATCCATTAAATTCAGCTAATCTTATTTGTGAGACGTGTCATGGAACACACCGCAGAGTTGATGATGCGGGGACTAAACTACTTAGAATAACCAATACTAATTCGGCATTGTGCCTAAACTGCCACACGGATAAATGATGAAATTAAAAATGAAAAATAAAAAATCTAAAACCGTGACTTATTTTAAAATTCCCTTAGCCGTCAGTTTATTTTTTTTGATTTATGATTTAAGTTTTGCGGGGGTGTCTGGGACAGTCCATGATATGTACACACAGGGTAAAGGCACTAGCCAGGAGGTATGCGCTTATTGCCATATTCCTCATCAGGCCAAAGGTGATAAAATCTGGTCTGACTGGGCAAATGAGGCTCAACTCACCAGCGGCCCGTCAACAACCATAGGCAATATGTGCTATACCTGCCACGACGGGACAGTGACCAATATAGGCTTATCAACGGTATTTAATGCTTCGCTGCAGCAGCACGTTATGCCTGCCGGCCAGGATTGCGATATGTGCCATTCTGTGCACGATAATACTAACGGTAAGTTTATGAATGTCGGCTTAACCGAGAACTATTATTGCGCCAGTTGCCATAATGCTGCGGTAAACGCTGGCGGGCTGGGTGATTATACGAATTCAGGAAACCATTTTAATTATGGCGTATATGACGGCGCCCATCCCAAAAGGTTTGGCTCCGGCTGTTATAGCTGCCATTATGATCATATGCAAAGCATCGTGAGTTTAGGCAGTTGTAAATTCTGCCATGAAGCTCATGCCGGAGCGAATTATTCTACGCCATCGGTATCTAAACCTATCTTGCGTATTGATAACACCGATAGCGCATTTTGTATATCTTGTCATCCTGCGATGCAGCAGGCGACGACAGGCGGCAATAAGCATCCCGCTAATTTGACTGCCGGAGGAAATTGGGGCATAGTGGATTGCCATGACTGCCATGATGTACATCAGCCGAATAATCCTAATAATCCTTTTATATTACGTAACCAAAATACCGATTCCGGATACTGCGCATATTGTCACGAGGCGATTAATGAAACCTATGGGCCTAAAATCGGTAATGGGCATCCGGTAAATATTGCTTTCGGAGCCTATCCTCCGATTGATGCGTCTTTGACGCCTGCGGGCAATGCTATAGATGATGACGCATATTACGGGATAGATTATCCGGCAAATTCATCCGATATGATATGCGAAACATGCCATTCGGTGCATCGAAAGGGCGTGGCAAGCCCTCTATTGCGCATGAGCATTACGGATAGCTCGTTATGCCTTAACTGTCATCAGATGTAATGCGGTTGTTGGCAGTGAGTTATGAATTAGGCGAGATAAAAGAAAAATGAAAAGCATAAAAACTTTATTACCTATATTTGTTTTTATTGTCTGTCTTTTTGCTGCCAGCCATGTTTTTGCTTCACACGGCCAGGGACAAAAATGTTATATGTGCCATCATGCTATGCATAATAATAATTCTCATGTAGTTATAGACCGCAAGGCTGTTGACAATGGGCAGATAGCTTGTTATGATTGCCATTCTTCGGCCAGCGCAGTGGCAGCCCCGGACACGGAAAAAGAATTTATAAGCGGCTATTCCCGTCATCCTTTAGGAAGCGATAGCGAGTGCGTTGTCTGTCATGATTTGGGCAGCAGCCATATAGACGGTAATCTTGATAGTTGGCCGGACATAACCTTGAAAGATCCAGACTCGGCGGATTCCCATGTGTACACCGGAGTTAAAATTAATGATTTTTGCCTTTCCTGCCATGATAACAGCCCGGTTACTTTAGGCGGGGCGGCGAATGTGCCTGTAGATTTATCCAGCGCTTATGAATTTACCGGCCACGGTAAAATAAGCATAGATGAGCCTTGTAATTCCTGCCATGAACATCATGCGTCCATGACTAAACCCTACTTGATTAAAGATGTAATTAACAGCGCCAATGTTACGGGAAACGATAATAGCGTATGTTTTGCCTGCCATAGTTATTCAGAAGGAATTTATCCCGGAAAGAATGTTTATTTATCTTCCGAGCACGGCATCCAAAACAAACTTTGCATAGACTGCCACAATCCGCATGGGGACAATAAGGATTTATGTTATTTATGCCACAACGCGAATTACTCGGCGCATTACAGCACGCAGCGCGATAAGCTTTGCATAGACTGCCATAATCCGCACGAAAAGAACGACTTAAAGATGAACAGGGAAGACGAGGAAAAGCTTTGTTTTATTTGTCACTCCGGACTGGAAAATGAATTTGGGAATATCCGAGACGGCGTCGGAGGGGCATTTTCTCATCATAAAGTTGACGATGAAGAATTCGCAGGCGGCAGGGTAGAATGTTTTGACTGCCATAATCCGCATGTAGTTACAAAGCTGAATATCATTAGCGACCCGGAAGATCCTCTGCTCATGCCCAGGCCTTTTTCAAGCGCGTCATACCGCCAGAGAACGGCAGTTTATGATGATTTTTGCCTTTCCTGCCACGATGGTTCACGCATGGGCGCAAAGGACATAGCTTCAGAATTAAGCGATGAAAATTATCTGGATAGCGGTTTTACCGAAGACGGCAGCAAGAACCTGCATGCAGAGCACAAGGATAAAAATTTTGGATGCCAAAACTGTCATGATGCGCATTCCAGCGACGGAACCGGAGGCATGCAGCGGGGGGCTCTTTTACATGAGGAAATAACAGTAAATGATTGGGATCCATCCGGCGGATATAATAACGGTAAAAATTCATGCGATACTTCAGCTTTAGGTATGAGCTGTCATTAATGTTTAGAATATATAATGCAGAATGTAGAATGTAAAATTAACGAGGTAGAAGGGATATTACTATTTTTAGGGGTGTTTTTATGCGCTTTTTTATTTCTTTGCAAAAGTTCTTATGCGAATCCGGCAGAGAATTTAAATATTAATGCCGAATCCGAATATAAATTCAGTGATTTTGAGCGCGATCCGGAACCAGCCTTGTCATCAACCGGAGCGAATCTTTCCCAGGAGTATAAGTTTTATTTAGAAGGAGGGGTATTAAAAGACGGGTTGCTTGATGCCGAATTAGGAGTGTCCACGCAGGATAAATACAGGCAAAATGATGCGGATTTTGAAGATAAGGTGCGTTTTGATTACGGCAGGATTCTACGCATAGAAACAGAGACAACTAGAGAAACCGATGAAGAGATATTCTTTTCAGCCACTACTGAGCCGCAATCCCCGATATATACAATACGTAAAAAGTATGACGGCCGGCTTGCTCTGGACAGCGTATCAGAATTTGAGTATATTTTAGATCAAAACGAGAGGAATGATTTGCTTCTTGGCACTGTTACCGGAGAAAAAACCAAAACGCAAATTTTGCGTTTTCGTTCTGATAGGGGGCCTTTGAGTTTTGAAAGCGAATACCGAAAATCTGACTTTGATGACCTTTTGGGCGTACGCAGCGACATCAGTTCCACGGATTTGAATTTTAATCTTTCTTATCGTCCGGTAAAGTATTTTGGTATTTCCGGTTTTTTTGAAGAGAGCAAGGATGAGGATTTAGATAGAAGTACGGAGTTAAATTCCCGTAACTCGCGCCTTGAACTTGAGTTAAAGCCCTTAAATGAATTAAAATTGCGTAATCGTTTTAATATCCGGGAAGACGAAGATACAAATACCGGCGAAGACATAACCAATACCTCTGATGAGGTTATACTTAATTTTATTCCTGTAAAACAGGTTGACTTACAGCTTAACTATAAAAAAGAGGACGAAGATAAAAACAGAGATTCTTCCTCCATTGTTTCCGAGATTGACGAAAAAAAAGTCCGCCTAAGAATTAAGCCGGTAAGCGAGCTTGACCTGCAATCGGGATATGAAGTGTCGGATAAGTCAAGTAGTTCAGCGGCTGAAAATATCAAAAATACAAAAGTTTATGCCGATATCGCGTTTGAGCCGTTAACAAGTATCCGGCTAAGCACGAATTACACGAATACAACACAAAAAAATACCTTTACTTCTTTGACGGAATCTGATACAAAATCTATATTGGCATCCCTTCAGTATAGGGGAGGCGAAAAGCTGTCTTTCTATTTTCAGGCGGATACAAGTAAAACCGATAATCCTTCAACGGGGGCGTTTACAAAGACAGATACCCTAAGTTCAAATTTAAATATCGATCTTTTTTCATTTCTTGATGTAGTTGCCCGTAGCAGCCTGCAGGAAACCAGCGGATCTTCCGCTTCTGCTTTGGCAAAACGGCTGCTTAGCTCGATAGAATTCAATGCTCGGATTTTTGATAACCTGAAGCTTTCTACTGAGTATGAATTTATTGATTCAAGCGGAGCGTCTGCTTCAAATGAAGATTTATTTGATGTAGCGGTATTTTACAATATTGGAAAATTTGATTTTTCCTTGCGCCTCCAGAAGCGGGATGTAGCAGGAGTTAATGCCTTAGATAAAACAACGGTGTTGAGTAATATTAAATACAGATTTACAAAAAACGCGGTATTGAGTTTCAGGTTTTCCTTAATAGATTTCAGCGATAAAGAGATGGCGGCGAATAGCTATGACTCCACCACGCTGGAGAGTATTTTATCCATGAGGTTCTGATGGAATATCAAATACCGAATATTGAAAATCAAAAATACAGATCTATTATTTTTTTGATTTTTATATTTGTTTCTTTGCAGCTTGCGTTTTTTATAGATAAAAATACTGCCTTTGCCGAAGGGCTAAAGAATCTTAATGATGACTGCCGCGGCTGTCATCAAATAGAAGTTGAAAGTTTTGATTTAACTTTACACTCAGCGGAGATTGATTGTGCTGCCTGCCATGGTGATGTTAAAAAACATTTAAGCGAAAGCGATAAAAAAGGCAATATAATTAATCCCGCTAATTACGCGTTAAAAAAGGCAAATGCCGTATGCCTGCTTTGTCATACGGAAAAAGAAAGAGATGTCCGCGATAAATTCAGGGCGGTTGCTAATCTGCATGATGATATAGCGTGTTTTAGGTGCCATGTTGTTCATTTGACTGCTGTAGATGCTCCGGTAAGCGATATTGACGGTTTTAGAGATGATTTATCTATAGATTGCGCCTTCTGCCATGATGACCAGGGCCGGATTTTTAGCGAGTCGGAGCATGCCTCTTCAGGCCTGATATGTTCCGATTGCCATCTGCTGCATAAGATAAGTACCATAAGCCAGGATATTGAAGAGCAGATTGAAAAATGCCTTTCATGCCATCCTCAGCAGCAGCTGGAATTTAAATACCCCTATCCGCATCCATTAAGAGAGCGGCAAATTAAATGTTCGGATTGCCATAATCCGCACGGTTGGCAATTTGATAAAATGCTAAAAAAAGACGGCGATAGGGTTTGCGCGGATTGCCATGCCGACGTGGCCATAGAAGGAGGCAGGCATCCCGCGGGTAAAAACGCGGACCATCCGTTCGGCACTGTAGCGTGTATGGATTGCCACAGGCCGCACGGCTCAATTTTTGATAAAATTTTAATACATAATATTGATAGTATTTGCCAAACCTGCCATAATTAGGAATACGGATTATGGCGGATAATATATACGGATGCATACGGATTAAATATGGGAGGATTGAATGTATAAGAACATGAAATGCAAAATATTACTGGTTACGAGTTACTGGCTGCTGGTTACTTTCTTTATTGGCTGCGCGAGCGGGCCATCAAGTTATTGGCGGCCTAAGCATTTCTCGCGCTCTAAGTACATAAAGGTTGCCATAGTGCCTTTTACAAATCTCAGTAAAGAAAAGGAAGCTGATCAAAGGATAGCCTATTCATTGATAACGCATCTTCTCAATACGCATTATTTTAATGTTGTTGAAATGGGGGAAGTGCAAAGGGCTTTGAAGGAAGCCAAGGTGCGCAAGGATGAGGGCCTCTCGGTAGAGGAAATTAAAAAAATCGGCCGGCTGATTGATGTAGAAGCCTTGCTTATGGGCGCGGTAGAAGAGTATAAGATTGATTCCAGCACTTTACTTGGAGAAAAAGTATTTGTGCCGGAAGTGTCGATTAACGCGAGGTTAGTCTCTACTGAAGACGCCGAGATAATCTGGGCCGCGAATCACCATCGCAGAGGGGATGACAGGGTAACTGTGTTTGGGATGGGCAGAATTGACTCTATCAGCGAATTGACAGATGTTATTATAAAGAACATTGTTAATTCTTTGCTTAAAGTGGCAAAAAGCAAGAGGAGCGCGCTTACCGGGTTAAAACGAAGCGTTATTTTGGAGGATGTCCCAGACGAGGAATTAGAAAATACCGTTTTGGATATTAAGCCTGCCTTACGCGAAGATGTCATGGATAAGGCAATGGAAAGCGTAAAAACGGCGTCAAAAGATTCCTCAAGCGCGATAGCGCCTAAAACAGAAGATTCAAAGGCAAAAATAAAAAGCGATTACAAAAGAGAGTATGAGCGTGTAAAAAAACAATTTTAATATATAATCATGACAAGATTTTCCGGGAAAATAATTATATTTTGTTTGATATCGCTTGTAGCGGTTATTTCCTATAGCATTAGCCAGGAAATTTTAAATTCCGGAGAGGACTGCATTAAATGCCATGATCCGGCACTTGGCCCGCAAAGAAATTTTGTCCATCCGTTAATAAGAGAACATAAGTGCCGTGCTTGTCATATTGATTACGACGCCGAAGAACATATAGAAGGCGATAAGCCCCAAATAGATGTATGCGCAGGGTGCCATCCGGAGGAAAACCTCGGGCGTTCTCATCCTATTGGCAGCGGGATTACTGACCCTAATACCAATGATACGATGACCTGTGTTTCCACATGCCATAGGATGCACGGTACGGATTTTAAGCAGCTTGTCCCTTTTAAAAATAATATGGAGCTATGTTTAAGTTGCCATGAAGACTTTTAAAATAAGAGTAGGTAGTATTGATTATCATTGCTTTGGAAGGGAGATAAGATGGAAAATAAGAGCTTTAAGAGAAGAAACTATTTTTTAAAAGATAGCCCCCAGCCTGGATTAATCGTAAAGACATACCTGATCCTGTTTATTATTATGCTTGTTTCAGGGGTGGTATTTTACTTTATCGGAAACAAAAATTTGTCCCGGGAATTTTTTCAGGCGCATTCGGTAATAAAGACAACCATGCATCTTCTCCTGCCGTCGCTGATTTTAATTAACCTGATTGCCATCCTAGGCTCGGCTTTTATGGTAATAAATTTTACGCATTCCGTGGCAGGCCCGATATACCGCTTAAAACACATATCCGAAAAAGTGGCGAATGGCGATTTGACTTTAAAAGTACATTTTCGCAAAAAAGATACAATCCATCAGCTGGCAGAAATAATAAACCATATTATCAAAGGGCTGCATTTACGCCTCAAAGAGTTTGACGGTTCATTAGCGAAACTGCGCGATTTGTCGGAACAGATAAATAATCTGGATAAGCTTTCCTATGATGAATTGGCGCATTT
>Ga0066640_10000952_pt1 | contig 17303 bp, 11 predicted proteins | sample CryGeyCG2114_020_2_FD_59505 | JGI IMG/M metagenome (GOLD analysis project Ga0066640, IMG submission 59505) | Groundwater microbial communities from aquifer - Crystal Geyser CG11_big_fil_rev_8/21/14_0.20 | ecosystem: Environmental > Aquatic > Deep subsurface > Groundwater | place: USA: Utah... | reverse complement strand
CTGGACGGCAACGGCAACGCCGTGTGCTACTGGTGCAACTCGGGACCCTGCCAGTGCGGTGGACGCAAGGGCAAGATCCAGGGCCGTCACATGACCAGCCGTACGCCCTTCGAGCGTGGTCTTCCCGAGATGGACCGCTTCATGTGGAACGTCTACGGCGCCTCCCGCAACGCCGCCTTCGGCGCGTTGGTGGGCCCCTGCCGCGCGCTCTCCGAGTTCGGCGGCGAATACGGCTTCATGCGTCTGGTCATGGATGCCGGTGGTACGGTCGAGCAGCTGGACGAGAAGTTCGGTCCGCTCTACCTGCAGGGCACCCGGCACGACGTGAAGGTCCGCGAAGCCATCGACTCCGGAAAGGAGACCCTTCATGATGGGACGCTCTTTGAGGCGGGCGACGCCTTCGTGAGCTGGCCCTCGCTCGTGTGCGCGGCCTTCATGCTCAACACCACCCGCGCCTACAGGCGCGGCTTCGAGTACATGGCAGAGCGAGCCGGCGTCGAGATCTTCTTCCCGGAACGTGATGACAAGACCGTCCCCGCCTACCCGAACAACCTGGACGACTAATTCCCACCACCCCGAGACCCCACCGTCTCAAACTCCCTTTTGTCTTTAAACTTCTTGAAAACAGAAGAGAGAACTCTCTCCATTAAGGCCCTTGTATAGCGCGTGTGTGCATGGGGTACATGCGCGTCTCCAGCGGCCTTCAGGAGGAAACTCATGGCCAACCGAACCTGCACCTGCACCGGAACGGTGCGCGACGCCAACGCCTTCGACCAGTTCACGAGCGGGAGCTTCCCCGGGGCCAGCGGTTCCCGCGACGGGGACCAGGGCACCGTCCAGATCGAGGTCCCCGACGGCCTGCCCGACGAGGCGGCGGCCTCGGTCGCCGCGAGCGGCGCCAGCCTCGACCCCGACACCATCACCTGCGAGTGTGAGCGCAACCAGTAGCGCATGCACTCCGCCCCACCTTTGACAGAGTACCCGCTCTGTCGCATCCCCAAAGATTATATGCCTATGTAGTCTTTGGGGATGAAAAATAAAAGGAGTTGACTCCATGCCCATTGCTTCCGTCACCGTGTCCACTGACCAGATAAAAGAAAAGGATCTCACCCACCTTTTCTGGGATATCCTTCGCGGGATTCCCGTGACCTACATGATTACGGTACCACCAGAAAAGCTGGAAGACACTCGTCGTCGGGCTCAAGCAATTCTCATGAGCTTGGTGGAATACTACCGCAAGAAGGGAAGTTCCATTACATTCACAGAAAAAACGCATAGAGCCTACAATGACCAGAAAACTCTGGTTTACCATTTTTCCATCCCAAAATAATACCCACCTTTTCTTCCTCAAAAATATTTGTATAGGAATGTTTTTTCTTGACAATTTCATTTTTTTCTACTACGGTTAAGAAGACTTCTCACTCTCTTTTCACTCATATTCCCTTTGAATTTTTGCTCTATGCTTACACAAGACAAGGAAGTGCGAAAACTTCAGCACCAGGTAGACACGCTTGTAGGGGAACTTCAAAATCTTGACTTTTCGGATCTAGAATCGGTCATCACTTGGCTTGAAAATTTTTGTGTTGTCAATGAACACTATCTTATACAGATTCCCAAAAAAAATATTCTAGACTATTTTCAAAAAGAAGGTTTTCATCGTTATCCAGCCCCTAGTAACTTTGATCTGGAAAGTGAAAAGCGCATGGCTCGATGGATTATTGGTGAAGCCATGTCCATGCTCGACGGAACAGGTTGGAATCAATACCAGGTAACCGGAAGAATGCGAAGTGGCTGGATCCTTCAGTTTTCTCGGATGTGGCGCAGGCATTTTCATCATATACGTTGAAGTATATAAAGACGTTTAAATTTGCTAAAATAAGTATTATTTGTACTTATTTTTTTGATATGTCTATATTTTTATTGACATTTTAAAAAAATCATGATATACTGGCCTCTAGCTACGTATTCATCCAAAACTTTATTTCTATGCCTACCATAAAAGAAACCCTCACACACGCCGGATTTGATGATATTACCTCAAATATCTACCTCCTTCTTCTGCAAAAGGGTGAGCTTACTGTTCCCCAAATGCAAAAGGTGACGGGTCTTTCCCGCGCCAGTGTCTATAATGCCATCACGGAACTTGATAAATGGAAACTCTTAGAACATAGAAAAGAAGGAAGAAATGCCTTTTATAGGCCTTCTCATCCAAATAATCTTGATACTCTTGCAGAGCAAAAAAAACGTGATGCTCAACTTTTTCAAAATGAAATAAAAGAAACCATAGAGTCGCTTATTGGAACTTATAATTTAACCTTTCACAAACCGGGAGTCCGTTTTTTGGAAGGTATGGATGGTTTTAAAGAAGTCCTCTGGGACTCTCTCACAGCAAAAGAAGAAATCTATACTATAGCAGATCTTGGAGAAGCGGTACGGATTGCCCCTGAGATTAATCGAGAGTATACAACTCAAAGAGAAAAATTGGGAATTCGGAAAAAAATATTGATCCTTGACGATAGCGATGCAAATAAATTTTTGACCTCAATAGATACTCCTCTTTTACAAGTACGACGCATTGCAAAAGGTTCTTGTCCCTTTAAAACCAGTCTTCAAATTTATGATCACAAAGTAGTGTACATGACCTTGGAAAAACAGGCTCCTGTGTCCATGATTATTCAAGACAAAAACATTTATACCCTTCAGAGATTTATGTTTGAAAAGCTCTGGGAAGAAAGTAAATAGTATTGAAAAATAAAAAACCTCCTGATAGAGTCAGGAGGTTTTTTATTTATGTTCTTTTTTCAAAAAGAAGTATAAAACCTGTTTCACTCCGTAGATAACGCGTGCCCACAAATCCATCATCAAGCAACTTTTGTACCTCTTCTTCCTTTTCTGAACTGGTCAGTTCTGTTCTCTCGTTGAATTCAATTTTTTTATAGGCATCCCTGTTTTGAATATCTTCATGCTTTGAAGATAAAGCTTTATTTTTTTCTTGGTCCAACTCAACTATATAGAAAAATGAGCCATCGTCATTCTTTTTCATGCCGGTAATCACAAACCCAGTTTTTTCAAGATGCCTTTCCAATAACTCTACACTGGGGACCATCACCGCATCCACCACAAAGTTTTGAGCTTTTTCTATAACCATTCTTTCAATGAAAATATCCCCTATACCCAGTCCATGAAATTTGGGATTTACATTGAGTCCTCCCGCATAAATATGCTCCTTTTCATCCAAAGATTCTTTTTTGAGAAAATACATGTATGCTAATATTTCATTCCCTTTTTTTAAAACAGGTACTTCTGCATCGGGATTTTCAAGAGCAGCTTGAAGATTTTCTCTCACCTGTTTTTCCACTTCAGAATTCCCGGGATAGTTTTCTTTTGCAACCTCAAGTACACTCTGTTTATCACGCGCATCATAGCCAAAGTCCAATCCTCGCAAGGACTCTATGTCCAGTCGCCCGGTCTGTTTGTACATGGCCTCAATTATAGCCCGAAGCATTTCCAAATCTTCATGTAATTGTCCAAATGCCTCACTTGGGAGAGCAGGAAAATTTTCCGCTTGTGTTTCTACCATATTGCGCACCTCTTGGGCATAGGCAAATATTGCTTTTCCCGCACGCCTTTGCAGTGATTGTGTAATTTTTTCTTTCTCCAAATCAGTAACCGATGCACCTTCTTTCAAAAAAGGAAGCATTCCTGCCTCAACCTCTTTGGAATGACGTACAAGATCACGATAAAGCTGCAAAGTTTCTTCTGCCTTTTCCTGTGCAACCCTTTTTACTGATTCAAGATCAAGTTTTTCTTTTCCACTTCGTACAAGACGGGAAAAAGCTTCTTCCATCACGTCTTCAATAAGCAGAGACAGCAAAACCCGAATCGAATTTTCTTCCAAAGGAATTTCTCCAGAAAGGATCTTCCCCCAATTTTCATCTGAACGGTCTCTCCAAAGTTGAAAAACCTGTCTCTCATCTTCTGCACGTAATCCATCTCCTTGAGAATCCAAAACACCCTGCCGTGCATCACGAAAAATTTCTCCCAATCTATGTGCATGTAGTTCCTCAGACATACTCTACTTCAAAGTGTCTTTAAGCAGTTTTTCTGCTACCTTGGGATCCGCAGATCCTTCTGTAGCACGCATAACCATTCCCACCAAAAATTGAATAACCGTCTCTTTTCCTCCTTTATACTCATCCACCTGTTTGGGAAACTGAGTAATGACTTGTTCTATAATATCTTTGAGCTGTCCCTCATCAGAAATTTGTCCGTAACCCTTTTCTTCCATAATATGTGAAGGATCTTTGTCTGTTTTTGACTCTACCATTTCCATGAGAATTTTTTGCGCATTGGTAGAATTTACTCGATCCGTATAGACAAGCGCAACAAGCTCTGCAAAATTTTCTGCACTAAAATGTATTTGTTCAAAATTTTCTACCATTCCCATAAGTTTGCTCGTAAGCCATCCACCACACAAACGTGCAATCTTATTTCTTTTTTCCTCCATAATCTCATCTGTTTCTCCCTTTACTTCTGGTAAACTATGGAGCCAATCAACAAGCTCACTCATAACCTCTTCAGTAAAGTCTGCCCATCTTTTGCTATCGGTGAGAATCTTTGCATCAGAATAAGAAAACCCATATTCCTGATGAAAACGCATACGTTTTGCCATTGGGAGCTCAGGAAGAAATACCTCTTTTGAGAGTACCAGTGGCTCAAAGGGTGGGATATCTGGATCTGGAAAATAACGGTAATCTTTGGCACTTTCTTTTTCTCTTTGCAAAACCGTTTCACCTTTTTCCTCATCCCAACCGCGAGTTTGTTGAGACCAGGCTTCCCCGTTCTTGAGCATTTTTGCTTGCCTTTGTATCTCAAATTCAATCGCTTTTTCTACGGCCTTAAAAGAATTAATATTTTTTAATTCTACTTTATTGTTTAAAATATAATCTCCAAGAGGCTTTACCAATCCATCCACAATTTCAAAACGTCCCTCTTCCTGCAGGGAAACATTTGCCTCACAACGCATATGCCCCTTTTCCATATCTGCGTCCGATACCCCAAGGTAACGCATGATCAACTGTAGCTCCTGACAATATTTCTTTGCTTCTATAGCAGATTTAAAATCTGGACGTGTGACAATCTCAACAAGCGGAACTCCGGACCGGTTAAAATCCACAAGGGTATTTCCGTCCTTGTCATGAGTAAGTTTTGCCGTATCTTCTTCAAGATGTGCACGTTCTATCCCAATCACGGCTTGGCTTCTTTCATTTTCTTCTAATTCAAAGGTAAGGGTTAAAGAACCACCTTCTGCAATGGGTTCATCATACTGGGAAATTTGATATGCCTTTGGTAGATCGGGATAAAAGTAATGCTTTCTATCAAATTTGGATAACTCGCGGATACGGCAACCCAGTGCCTTTCCAATAAGGACCGTCCACTCTATCGCCTTTTTATTTGCAACGGGAAGAGTACCCGGTTGGCCGGTACACAGCTCACAAATTTGTGAATTTGGTTCTGTAAAATCTGGATCGTTTTTGCAGGAACAAAACATTTTTGAGAGTGTCTTGAGTTCCACATGTACTTCCATCCCAATAATTGGAGTATACATACCTTTGCTATTCATACTCATAGTTTATAATTTTTTTTACTGAAGAAATTTTTGTACTAAAGCTTCTGCCTCTTCATATGATTTGCACCAGACAATTCCTTTGTCTCTTCGGAACCAGGTAAGCTGCCGACGTGCGTATCGACGAGTATCTCTTTTCAGAAGTTCTACTGTCTTTTCTAAACTTTGCTCCCCATCATAGTAGAGTTGAAATTGCCTATACCCAATTCCACTCATACTTGGGAGTTTCCAACTGTATTTTTGTTTTAGAAGTGCCTCTATCTCCTGTAATAATCCATCCTCTATCATTGCGTCCACACGTTTGTTAATTCTATCATACAGAATATCCCTCTCTACATCAATACCAATTTGTAGGAAATCAAACATTTTTTCCCCCTTCTTTTTCTGTCTGGAAAATTTTTCTCCTGTCATGATAGATACCTCCAATGCGCGAATAATTCTTCTTTTATTTTTTTGATCAATATTACTCGCCGTCTCTTTGTCCAGACGTTTGAGAAGCTCCATAAGCTCCTCATGACTTTTTTCTTCCAGACCACTCCGAAGCTTTTTATTTGGTGGGATACGTGGAATATAAAAATTATTGACCAAAGAAGAAATATATAAACCCGTTCCACCAACCACAAAAGGGATCTTTCCATGGCGAGTCGCCATTTTTATATATTTTACTGCACGATCACGAAATTCCGCTGATGAAAAACTTTTGCCAGGATCCAAAAAGTCCATAAGATGATGCGGAACATCTTCTACATAGTAACTTCTTCGTAGACCATTCCAACTCACATTCCACCGCCAGTCACCAATAACTTTCGCTGTCCCAATATCCATTTTTTTGTAAATTTGCCTGGAGTCAGCAGATACAACTTCTCCGTTATATGTTTTTGCCAATCGCAAAGACCAATCCGTTTTACCGCAAGCAGTAGGACCAAGTATGATAACAACTTTTTGAAGTGAATTATTCATTAAATGATATTAACTGGTTTTATAGTATATGTCCCCAAAGCATCCATTTATCTGCTTTTTCAATCTTTACTTTTTGAATTGTTCCCACTTTTGAATCATCCCCTTGTATCCGAACCCGTTTCATGTGTTCACTATTGCCGGTAAGCCATTCTCCGGTCGCCGTTTTCGTAGCATTTTCCAGCATAACGCTCACCGTTTGACCAATATATTTTTGATTCTTTTGGTACACAATATCTTCCATTAATTTTTGTAATACCCACCAACGACGTTTCTTTTCTGATTTATCTACATCATCCTTAAATGCCTTTACTGCAAGCGTCCCACTGCGCTCTGAATACTGTGCCGTATAGGAGATGTCAAATTGACACTCTTTATAGAGATCCACGGTATCTTCAAACATAGCGTCGGTCTCACCACAAAATCCCACGATGATATCTGTCCCAAGAGCCATATTCTTATGTTTCTCCCCTATCCTTTTTACCAAATTGAGATAAAACTGTCTATCATGTCTTCTATTCATTTTCCGAAGCATTTCATCATTTCCGGATTGGACCGGGAGATGGAGAAATTGGAGATGTTTAGGAAGTGCCATCGCATCAATAACTTCTTCTGACATAAATATAGGATGTGGAGCGGTAAAATGAATTCGCTCTATTCCATGAATTTGGTTTACTTCCCAAAGAAGCTTTGCAAAGTCACTTTTCCTATATGGATTATGTAAAGAGAAATATTGAGGATCGGGTGCAATATAGTGATTTACAATTTGTCCCAGAAGCGTAATTTCAATACATCCGTTTTCTGCCAATGCATTGCATTCTTCCAAAATTTCTTTAAGAGATCTATTAACTTCGAGCCCCCTGGCAAAAGGAACTACACAGTAACTACAAAAATGATTACAGCCCGTCTGCAATGTAACAAAGGCTTGCGTATGTTTTTTGAGAGTTGGACGCAAAGAAAGGTAATCTTCCTGTAAATCTTCCATATTCCGAAAATTGGGATTAATTTCATACAACCATTTTGGGAGATGTACCATATCTTTGGTAGGAAAATACAAGTCAACTCCCTGCAACTTATCCCCCATGCTCTTGCCCTTATCTCGTCCAGGCATACAGCCCGTTACACATACTACCAAGTTGGGATTTTGTTTTTTCAGTTCCACATAATTTTTGGTAAAACCAAAAATTCGAGCCTCCGCTGATTCACGAACACTACAACTATTGAGTAAAATGACATCTGCATCTGTTTCCTTTTCCGTAGACTCCATTCCCATACCACGAAAAAGAGACTCTACTCTTTCTGAGTCATTTTTGTTCATCTGACACCCAAAGGTGATAATGTGATATTTATATGGTATAGACATGATATTTTTTGCATATTATACTGAAAATCTAAGAAAAAATCAAGTCTCCAAAAGGAACGCTTTCAAGTCATTTTTTACTATTTTTTTCTTCTCCACAGAAAAAAATTCCACATATTTTCAAAAATTTGCTATACTGTGTGCATATGTCAGAGACCAAAAAAGTCCCACAACAAGAACAACCGCAACTTCCGGAAAGACAGGAAGATATTTTTGAGTTAATGCTTTCTGCGGAACAAATTTTTTCTGAAGAAAAAACGGCTCTCAAGGAGTACATGGATCTAAGTCGAGAATACCGAGACTTTGATGCCGAGTTTATGCAACTCCATGCTGACTTAGAACAGGAATTCACACAGCTCAGTGGACTCCACCAAAATCTCTCTGAAACTCAGTCACAGATAAACACCGATGCTCTTGAGCTCTATGAGAGTATACGAAAAGCAGGAGAAAACCCCCATGAAGTTGCAGACTTACTTGCGCAAACAGGACAAGTTGATATGAGAAGTGAAATGCAACGTATTGAACAGTCTGCCCTCATATGGAAAGAATATCAAACAGGACTTGAACAATACAGTGGGAACCTTGCAAAACAGAAAGACCTCCTCACCAAAAGAGAAAGCCTCCAAACGGCAATGAATGAAGCAGAAACAAATTTTCAACTGATTGAAGCACGAGCAGATCAAGTGAGAAATGCAACCGCAGAAGCACTTCGAGACGAAGAAAATGGTCTGTATAATAGATACACTCTCCTCAAGGGTTCTCTTAATGAATCCCAACAAAGAGGCTTTGGCCTTCTGTATCAAGAAGCAAGTCGTGCACTGGATCAAGGAGATGTCGCAACAGCGGCCATTCTCACCCGTCAGGCTGAACAATTCCTCCAAAAAAGCATGGCAGAACATGATGCTAAAGAAATTGAGATGGCAAGAAAATTTGCTGAAGAAGAAGCAAACAAAAAGAAAGAAGCAGAAGATCACCCAAGACCACTTGATATTGACTTTGAAAAACTTCGAGAACTTTCAGATCCTTCCATTATTGCATCACTTGATGCCCGAAAACCTATTGTAAAACCTCTTAAAGAGCCAGTTGCTCCTCAGTCCAATGGGTCTTTTGCTGAAATGCTTGTTGAGCATAATAAACAAAGAACTGATACAGACGATAGACTTGCAGAAGAATTTTTTCAACGAAAACCCGGAAGTATCGATGAAAAAATTCAAATAGAAAATCGAGGCCTTGATGAAAATGATATTGCTTCCATCCCCAAAAAGAAAGAGGCAACATTAGCTCGATCGCCACAAAGACAAAAAAAAGGATTCTTCTCAAAACTCTTTGGAAGAAAATAAAAAAGTGCCCACAGGCACTTTTTTATTTTCTTTCAATATATTTTATGCTATACTAAGTTTAGGTATTTTTTATATGTCAGAACGGGGACCAAAGGTCTTACAATTTCATTCAGAAGCCCCAAAACAATCCTCAGAAAAAATGGACTGGGGAAATAAATCGGAATGGGAATCCTGGAGTTTAGACCATGTACAATCACATATGGATTCTTTGATGCACCATCTTATTGATGAGGGTGTTTTTGATTTATCTGGTAGGCAAGAACAGATACATAGCACAGAACACGAGACACTTTTAAAAACATTTGAATCCCTGCAACACACGTATAAGAAAAAACTTGCAGAATTTCAAAGAAACAATACTTCAAAAACAGAAGCACAACAATTGGTACCACAAATTATGCATCTCAGAGAGCATTCAAGAGAAACCCAAGAAATGGGCCCACTTCCATTCTTTTTTGCGGATGAATCATTTACCGTGGGACAAATTTTTCGTTTTCCAGAACAAATAAAGTTAAAAAAAAGGGGAAAAGAAATCCTGACACAGGATATCAAAATTGCAGGTCTCTCTGAAAAAGGAAATCTTCTTCTACAAGATGTGCATACAGGAACGGAAATTGCTGTTACTGAAGATGCCTGGAAAAGAATGCGCCAAACGATTCAAGTTGAGACTGAACAAGCCCCTGAGACACTCCCTCTGCAAGAGCAAGATGCACCCCACAGTGAGTCTATTGAATCGCGCAATACCATCCCTGAAGCATTTTCCGGCATACAAAGAGGTGATGTCTTTTATGCAAAGAAAAGGCCCATTCCAATTTCACCACAGACATATTCTGAGGCATTCCGTGTAGTAGATGTCCGAAAAGATGGTCTTATAGAAGTAGAAGATCTTACTACCAAGCGGGTAGGGCTTTTTGATAGCGAATCTTGGGTGTACCATCTTCCAAATTTACAAACAGAATCCTCCAAACTGACGCATGAGATAATGAATGGAAATTCTCCATCTTCTTTAACAGATGCAAAAGTTAACCTACAAAACAGACAAGAAGCTGGCATTGCATCAGCTGAAAAATTTTTTTTAGAAATACTTCCCCCCGAAGAAATTGATATAACGGCTTTTAAACGTCAAATAGAGCAGGCTTTTTTTGCACAGTTTGGAATAAAAATCAAGCTTGATTTAAAACATGGAAAAGTTATAGCAAAGGGGATCTCTAATAGAGAACTCAACGAATGGTATGCCACCAACCCATTTTTTGAAGCAGTGGTTACAGAAATTGAAAGACGAGTTCAACTGCAGGCACAACATACTCAAGCTTCTGGCTTTTGGTCTACTCTTCAACGAGATGGTATAAAAACGGCCCTACAAGATTTTATTCATCGCCCTAAAGGGAAAAGAAAGGCACCTCCACCACCAGATACCACATTGCAACGCCTCGGGAAAAAAAGGCATATTCAGACAGCAGCCCTTGGACTGCAGGCGCTTGCAGGTGTAGCAGGGAGCCTTCCTGCACAAACGGCAGAAGCAAGACCAAACACCCTTGAAAGACAACAACAGATACCCCAACAAAATACTGAGCGTGACCCACAAGCAATGATTTTTACTCTGGAAGCCCAATTACGTTTCATTAAAAGTGAAATTGAGCAACTTCAAAGAACATTGGGAGAACAACAGGATACTAACTTTTCACTTCTTAAAAAAGAAGTCTCTTCCATACGTGATGAATCCGGAACCACTGCCCAATCGGACGCTCTTTTTGAAACTACACGAAAACGACAGCAAGAAATAAAAGATCTTCAAAGAGAACAGCTTGTTCTCGAACAAAACTTACGAGAACTCAAAGAAAACTCACCAAAAAAAATTCGTGAGCAACTTAATTTTCTCATTGGAGAATATCATGCACAGATTGGTGACATTGCAAAAGCAGAAGGAAATGTAGAACGGGCAAAACGAGGATACGACCTTACAGAAACAAAAAGAAGAAGTGGAAAATTGAACCCAGCAGACCGCCAGTGGACTCAAGCTGATATTCAACTCGCAGAACTTGAACTCAAAGAAGAACAACGCTACCAAAATGAACGAAGAAAACAGATTGAAGAGCTCTATACCAAGGCCCAAAGTGTTGGGATTCCAAAGGATTCTCAAGTCATGACTGAAGCATACACATTACTTCACCCAGAAGCTTCTTCTCCAGACGGATTGTACGCACAAACCCTTCAACATGAAGCAGCACAAAAAGACATGCAAGCATTTTTAGATAAACTCAAAACGGTGGATGAACAACCACTTACAGAAGAAAACAGGGGTGGGATACAAGATGATCAAGAATTTGAAGTACGTCTTTTTGATAACTGGGCACAACAATTTTTGAACGCCTTTAATTCCACAAAAGGTAAAGAACTTCAAAATCTGCCTGTGGGAGAAACACTGACACTTCATACACAAGAACCCGGTTCTCATGAAAAACTCTTGGCTACTTACACAAAAACTACAGAATATACCTACCAAGTTGATTTTTCAAAAGAAGATGGAACAAAACTACCATTTCTCTCCGCATCAATTTTACAACCCAGTGAAAACGCATTGACAGTTACCCTCCTACAATCCGGAGAACAACGTACATTCAGAAAACTTTCACCAAATGATACATATTTTGCATATTCCTCAAACAAAAATCCCAATGAGGGCCCTGATGTACCACACAGCAATGTAGCTGAGTTTGCCAAAAGTGTTGAGGCATTTGCTGCAGCTCATCCTAAAAAAGGTCTTGAAGTTATCCCTCCACCAGAAATACAGCTTGCAACAGACAGACCTCAACATCCTGAGCAAGTTGATGAAAAGCAACTTGACAAAGAAATTATCCAGGAAATTGGAATGCGAATTGCAACTCCATTTATTGAAGGTACCATTGGTGAAACTCCAAAAATGGGAGAACTCGATACTCGTATTTCCCCCGTTGAAATGAATGTAGGAGATGAATCAACATTTCCCTATACAGCCGGTGGTGCAATCATTGGGACCATGCATCTCAAAAAATTAGACCATGGCTCATATTCTCTATATGTTCGTGATACAGGAGGAAAACCAATTTTTGATAATGTACAAGTAAAAACTGCTGAAAATAATATCCATATTCAGTTTGATGATGGAAATGAAGTAACCTTTGTAAAATCTCGGGTATCCGTTCCAGCTGAACGACACGATATTGTCCTTCCTGATGGGACAAAAGCTGTTACCTTCAATCCCCCCCATGAAACTCTTTCAGTGGACCCCACAGCATGGTATGAAGAAGAATATCGTCATGAACTGAAAGAGGGCCGGGTTCGCATAGGAGAAGAAATTTTAAAATTTGTATATGGTGAACGACTGGATTCTCCTGAACTTCTGAATTCAAGTGCCATTGGCGAGGACGTGGCATCAATGCGTGTTGGAGATTCTTTCTTTTTAAACTGGAATAACAGTCTCCTCAAACTTCATAAACTTGAAGGAGAAAAATTTGAATTTGAGGTATTTGATAGAAGTGGAGAACCCCTTCCTAACTTAAGTGGTGATATGTCCCTCTCACAAAATGGAGCTGTTCTTCGCTTTGAGGATGGTACGGGGGCTGCTTGGGTATCCAAAGGAAATGAAAGCAAACGCGGCGTAGTATCCATCGATGAAATACGCGAAAACTTACGAGACCAAAAGAAGGAAAAAAGAGATGCTGAATCTTCCCCAAGTCCAGATGAACTTGCCCTTGAATGGGGTGAAACTGCACTCCCGAGCAATATTATTGATACATTTTTACGTCTACAACCAGGAGAAGTACGTGAGGTTCCAACGCCCGATAAAAAGGGTCATCTCAGCTACGAACGTGTATCCCCCGATACTATGTATGTCTTAGAAATAGATTCCAATGGAAAAAAGAAAAGAGAGTTTGAAGTGATAAAAAAAGGCAACCAATTCATTGTTGAAAATTTGCTCCGCAAGGGAACAGGATATGTTTTGGAAGTTGACGACACTGGTGAAATTGTAGAGGCCTCTGGGTTAGCACAGGTGAGAAAAAAAGGAGCTGACAAAAAATGGGAAGCCTTCATTACAGAAATTACACGTACTCCCGCCCAAGAAGCAGTTGAAGAACTTTTTAATCCAAAAACTGATGAACAAAGAGCACAAGAAAATGCTGAGCTTGATGAAACAGTAGAAAGGCTTATCGCTCAAACTCAACCAAAAAGACGAAAAAGAGTGAGAAGTGCTCGGGTTGAGAAACTTATTCAAGATATATCTACTCCAGAACCACAAGAAGCTGAGCCCATGGAGTTTCCCACGGTATTTGTGCCCGACTCCGATGGAGTTGATCTGGGAGACCAAAACAAAAAACGTGTTGCTAGAGCGCAAAAACGTCTTGAAGAAACCCTAAGACAAGAAGAGTTGGCAAGCAATGAACGATTTGCACAGGCAGAACAAGAACGTAAAGAAAATCAAAAGGAAGATCCTCTTTCACAACTTGTTGGCAAACTTTTTTATGAAGAAGCGCCTCCACAAATGACCCAAAAACAAGTAGAAGACGTTCTCCAAGCGGTACCAAAAGTAGACAAAATAAATCCTGAAAAATTTTGGGGGGAAATGCGTATTGCCATGAAAAAAAGTGGTCTCCGAGACATTGGGAAGTATCCGGGTGAAGAAGAACTCAAAAAACGATTCGAAAATAATGCAGCAAGCCAACCTGCCCCCATTGAACGGGTGTACCATAAATTATTTCCAGGCGGATAAAAAAAGTCCCGGTTCAACCGGGACTTTTTGCTCCTACGCCTTTTTCTCTTTCACCTCTTCTAACACCCTATTTATAAAAGCATCTTTACTCATATCTTCCTGATTTTCTTGTCCTCGAATTCTTACCGTAAGCTCATTTCCTGAAAGTTCTTTATCCCCTACAACAAGAACATAAGGAATCTTCATTTTTGAACTATTTCGAATCTTCTTTCCTACGGTTTCATCCGCTTGATCCACATGCACACGAAGTCCATGTGATGACAACTCGTCTGCAAGTTTTTTTGCACCTTCTAGGTGTTTTTCTGTGGAAACTGGAAGAATCTCAATCTGTACCGGCGCAAGCCAAAGTGGAAAGTTTCCAGCAAGATGTTCGATTAAAACAGCGGAAAATCTTTCCAATGAACCAGCAATCGCTGCATGAATCATAACTACCTGCTCTTCTTCCCCATGCTCGTTGATACAATGAAGGCCAAATCGTGCAGGCTGATTTCTATCGAGCTGTATGGTAGCTACCTGATGCTTTCGTCCAATAGAATCCCTTGCAATAAAATCCAATTTTGGCCCATAAAAAGCCGCTTCTCCCAAATCGAGTTCATACTTTGCTCCTCTTTCTTTTGCAATATCTTCTATAACTGCCTCTGATCTATCCCAAACATTTGTATCTCCAAGATATTTTTCTGGAGTCTTTGGATCACGAAATGAGAGATGTACACTTAACTGAAAAGCAAATGTCCCATAAAATTTATCAATAATATCCCAAATAGCTTCTATTTCTTGTCTCAACTGTGATTCTCTACAAAAGACATGTGCATCATCCTGAGTGATTGAAAGTACTCGAGTAAGACCTGAAAGTTCCCCTGATTGTTCAGCACGGTATACCATAGTTGTTTCTGCGAAACGTTGTGGCATATCTCGATAAGAACGAATCATGCCACCAAAGATTTGTGTGTGGTGCGGACAATTCATAGGTTTGAGTGCATACTCAGCATCTTCTTCACCTTCTTTTGCACTTACTTTAAAAAGATCTGCACTGTATTTATCCCAATGACCTGATGTTTCGTATAACTCTTTTTTGGTAATATGTGGTATGGTAACCTTTTCATATCCTTTTTCTTTTCTCAAGCTCCAGACAAAACTGTCTATCTGATCACGTATAATAGTACCTTTTGGAAACCAAAGAGGCAGACCCGGACCGACCAAATCCGAAAACGTAAAAAGTCCTAACTGTTTGCCCAATACTCTATGATCTCTTTTTTTCGCTTCCTCCAACATGTTGAGATATTCCTTAAGCTGATCTTTCGTCTCAAAACAAGTACCATAAATTCTCGTAAGCATTCTATTTTTTTCATCACCCCTCCAATACGCACCAGCCAATTTTAGAAGCTTAAAATTTTGCAATTGTTTATGTGGCTCCTCACAGTGTCCTCCACGGCAAAGATCTGTAAAATCCCCAGATTGATAAGCCGTAAGCATCTGTCCTTCACCAGAAAATTCTTCTATCAGTTCTTTTTTATACTCATTATTTTCAAACATTTTTAAAGCCTCCTCCTTACTTATTTCATGTCGTTCAAATGATTTCCAAGATTTCAAAATTTCCTGCATTTTTTTTTCAATTTTTTTGAGATCCTCTTCAGATATTTTTTCATCCAAAAAATCAAAATCATAATAAAATCCATCTTCAATAGGAGGACCAATAGTCCGCTTTGCTTGGGGATACAACTCTAATACTGCAGCAGCAAGAAGATGCGCACAGGAATGACGTAGATTATCTATATTGTGTTCTGACATACGTTTTAAGTTATTTACAAAAAAGCCCCGATAAATTGTGTACAAACATGCAAACAATTTATCGGGGCCCTGTTATTTATATAAAAAGGCGGTTCCACCCAAATATTATACTCTTTTATTGTCTTTCTACTTGAGAAGATTCTCAGTAAAGTGGTACATAACCGTTTTCACCCTAGAAAGGCTCTCAGTCTCTGACCTCTCTTCCCTGTTGGGGAACCCCCGGCATGGCTGTCTTTACAGTAGATAAAACCATCTTAACTCTTCTATGAAAAACTGTCAAGCAACAATGGCAAACTTGCTACTTATTCCTCTTACTCCACATTTTTTACCACAACCGTCACATGCTCTGCCATGAAAGGAACTTTTCTCATCCAAGCGGGAGAAAAATCTATATTCACTTCATAGATATGATCCAACCCTATGAGGTATCTCCGTATTTCTGCCTTTGTTTTTCCTAAAAACATCCCCTTTTGAATTGCAGGACTTTCTGGGTTAAGTGTAGCCAATCCATCGTAGAAAACTTTAGCGGTGACGGAGTGATCTTCATCATTATATTTTTCAAAAGTTACGGTTGGCTGTGTACTCCCTGCGTGAACAATTTCTACATCAGATATTGCACGCTTACTGAGAGCCTCTGCAGCCCAAGATTGAATTGCATCGTCACTATAGAAAACCCCCATAACCGTTGCCTTTCCAGAAAGTGTAAATTGACTTACCTGTTTTCCAGCTTCCACATCACTTTCAAATGTATGCTGTATCACAGAGAAAATTCCTTTTTGTTCTGGATGCTCAGATTGGAGTGATTCTTCTGCTTGCTTAGTTATCTTTTCCAACAAAATATTTTCTGCGTTTTTTATGTCATCCAAAGAAAGAATCCCTATGTTTTTTACTCCGCCCTTCATAGGTGCTTCACTGCTTCCATAGACCTCTTCCTGTCGTACTTCACTGAGTCCCGGTATTGTAAATTTCTCTTGTGGTCCAATATCGCCTGAATCTCCGGGTTTGTCTGCATATACGAGAACCTCTACCGTACCAGAGGCAGGAACGGTGGCTGCCTGCTTCATTCGGAACAATACGCCATCCTTTGTCATGAGCCTTGTGGTGGCAACAAGCGGTTGTGCCAAAGAACTCTCATTATGAAGGGTGACTTTTCCTGTAGCAACACCTTCCTCCTGAGCAGTTCCTGTGGGTTCAAATGTCTCTGAAATATTCATCACAGTGGAAGTGACACTTCCGGACACATCCGCTCCTTTTTCGGCATTCCCTATTTTTACAGAAGAAGTAATATCAATAGGTTGTGACTTCGTAATCACAGTAATAACTGCTCTTTTTGAAGACATGAAAATAATTACCCCAAAAAGGATCAGCGTAATAATCAAAAAGGTAACGGCAATGAATTTGTAAAATTTGACAGGCTGTTCTACAGCCACATCATTGTTTTGTAAATGACGTGAAACCATATCGTAAATTTCTAATTTGTAATTT
>Ga0066640_10000943_pt1 | contig 17426 bp, 13 predicted proteins | sample CryGeyCG2114_020_2_FD_59505 | JGI IMG/M metagenome (GOLD analysis project Ga0066640, IMG submission 59505) | Groundwater microbial communities from aquifer - Crystal Geyser CG11_big_fil_rev_8/21/14_0.20 | ecosystem: Environmental > Aquatic > Deep subsurface > Groundwater | place: USA: Utah... | reverse complement strand
TTGCCTTCCATCCCCGCCCCCTACCCTGGCTACCGGCTGGTCTGGCCATATTCATATAAATTTTTCAAAAAACTAAGGGACGAAAAAGTAGATATTATCCATAGCCACCAGCCTTTTGGCATTGGCCTGGCAGCCATGTGTTTAGCCATAAAGATGAGGGTCCCTTTTGTCTACAGCTTCCACACCCTCTTTTCCCGTTATGTCCACAACATCCCATTATTGCCAAAAAGATTAAGCGCTTTTTTGATCTCAACTTATTTAACTTGGTTCTGCAACCAGGCAGACGTGGTTATCGTTGGGACAAAGATGGTTAGGCGCTACCTTAAGGCTTGCGGGGTTAAGACAAGTATCGAGGTTATTCCCACCGGCGTCAACATCCCCAAGCTACCAAGCTGCCAAGCTACCAAGCTACCAAAAACATTGCTTTACACAGGAAGGCTTTCCAAAGAAAAGAACATTCCATTTTTATTGGAAGCCTTCCCTGAAATTGAAAAACAGGAACCCGACATTCAGCTTATCCTGGTTGGCGGCGGGCCGCTGGAAGAAGAAATTCGCCAGCAGGCAAAAGAGATCTCGCCCAAGATAATCGTGACTGGGCAAAAGAGCCGGGAAGAGGTATTAGAATATTGTCACAACGCGGATATTTTTGTCTATGCCTCTAGAACAGAGACCCAAGGCCTGGTTTTAACCGAAGCCAAAGCTTGCGGCTTGCCAATTGTCGCTGTCTTTAGCGGGGCGCTGGTGGATGTGATCAGAAGCGGGGTGGATGGGTATTTGGTGGCACCGAATCAAGAAAAGTTTGTAGTACAGGTGGTAAGCTTGTTAAGAAACAACGTCTTACGAGAAGAAATGAGCAAAAGAGCCATTGAAGACATTGGAGCAAGGTTTTCAGAGAAAACAATTGCTAATCGTTTTGAGGCTGCATATGAGCAAGTATTAAATCAAGGTCGTTAACCACCAGCGGAAAACTGTGTCGATCTTCCTGTCCAAAAGCTGTCATTCGCTCAAACAAATCAAAAATTTGTCCGGCTATATATTGAGCCCTTTCTTGCCCAACCTCGCCAGCAATCCCTGCCGCCACCTCTTCGCTTGTTACTTCCTCTTCAAAAGTTATTCCGACCGACCTCTTCATCAAAGCCTTAAAAACCTCCCCATTAAAACCATTGCCTACATTATCGGGAATTTTAGGAAAAGGGATTCTGTCCAGGATCAAAATCATCATTAATATTCCTAACGCATACACGTCGGACCCCCTATCGATCAAAGCGTCTCCGCCTGCATGTTCTGGAGATAAATAATCAGGCTTCCCATAAATTGTTGGCTGGCTGGTCTTCTTGGCCGCCACAACACCCGCATTATGAAGCTTGCCGATTTCAGCATCAATAAAACGAACCTGAATTTTGCCTTGGGCATTTTCATAAATCACCAGGTTAGAACGGGACAAATCGCCATGGGCCGGCTCGATCCGACGATCGATCAAGTCCTGCGCCGCTTCCCTAACTATCAAGAGCGCTTTTGACAAAGGCAATTTGCCGCCAGAACGATTAATGTAAGTCGTGAGCGAGACACCCATAGCATAGCGGAAAACATTAAAAAAGGTCCCCTTAGGGGTTCTTCCAGACTGGATCAAGCCTGCTCCCATATTCCTTAATCCCACCAATCTTCTTGCCACCCATCCCTTTATCGTCTCTGGGACACAAACAGAGACAACCTCCCCCGAGTCGCTGTCTATTGCTTGATAAACAGTGCTCAAACCTCCCTGTCCTAATCTTTGGGTAATTTGAAACCGTCCACCAAAGACTTCTCCTGGTCGCGGCTCATCAACAAGTTGTTGTTCTGGCAAATCTAAGTCGCCAGCCAAAAAGGCTGCCAACTCATCGGTATTTGGCCAAACACGGTGAGGCCGAGTTTTTGGGCTCATTACAGACCAAGGTTTAATATATTGGGGGCTTCCATGTAGTGCTGTTGGTGTAACTGGTGTTGTCATAATAACGCTTCTTTCTCTTTTGTTCCTTTTTAAGTTTTTATTCGCCAACTACAAATATTGGACGTTGTATAACCGGTTCTTCGTGACAAGGGCGCTCCAATGTCGGAGCAAATTGAACATCCAAACAATTTGGCGCAGAAACGCGAACTTCCCTTCCTAGATCAGCTACAACTGAAATTCTCATTCCGCGGCTTTTCTTCTCGTCTGACTCGACAATCAAAACTTTTTCTCCAGAATCTGAAACTTCGATTGTAAAAGCCCCTTCATCGATAGCTTTTTGCAGGTCCGGCAGCACAATTTTATCAATCGCCCTCAGCGTAAATTCTTCTTTTGAAGAAATCGCGGCAACCTTTTCTGCGATTCTTCTTTGTAGGGCTAGCCCATTTTTCAAACACAATAAAGTTCCATGCAGTACTTTAGCAGATGGAGCATCAAAAAATATTTTTGCCGATGGCAATAAGTTCGTGAAAATCCTTCGTAAAGCAGCAACAACAATATCTTCTATTTCTTTTTCAACATTAAGCCTCAACAAACTCCCTTCCGCCATAAAAAACTTCATGTTCAAAACAGAACAATCCGCTTGCATAGCAATCACAACCTTAGTCTGGCTTGGTCTCGGCTCCTTTGCTGCTGTTTCTTCAAAAAGCTGCAACTCGCTTACTTCCCCGCCAAGGCTAGGAGCTAGATATTTCCTCATTTCTTCGGGTCGCGCTGTTATAATCACAGCAGTACTAACCCTAAAAACAGCTATTTGGCATGCCCCTACTTTTTCTCTTAAAACATTAATAAGTCGCTGCGTCTTTTTCCCGCTAATAGACCGAAAGTTTCTCTCAAACATATGAAAAGATATCTCATCGAGCAGCTCAAAAAGCGCCTCAACAGCAGGCTCATCCAAAAAAACAGGAAAGTCCTTAAAAATATGGGAGTCTTGGCCAAAAAGGCTAGGAGTATTAAAAGCGCGAATAATGACATAGCGAATTCGATATGAAACTGCGACTAAACCATCAATTTCAGGAGGAGGCAAATGGCCGTCAAGCCGCCATATATCTCCGCGATTAGCCCCACACAAAGTATTTCTGGCAACCCAGTGTGGAAAATCAGCGTTGATATCCCGAGCAGCAGATTCTCTTTTTGATAAGCCTCTGATTTGGTCAAAGGTCTCTCTTTTAGCCCTTATCCTGGCCATTAAAGCTGAAACAGATACTAAGCTTTCCAAAGTTTTTTCCTTCTTTTTTTCAAAATCACGTCATCACTGTTCTTCATCTGGCCATTTATCCATCATGCGAGTCTCCGGGCGGTTAGCAACCGCAGCCCACCCCTCTGGAGAATCAGGCAGAGCAACATGCTCGGTTGTCCTTGCCCTTGCTCCAACGTTAAAACTGGTAGCCAACTCAAGCGGATCTGCTCCCGCCTCAAACAAACAATCGATCCCCGAGTTATCAGCAAGTACAAAAAGCTGATGGCGTAAGTAAAACAAGTTTATTGTCCCTTCTCTTGCTTTGTTAACAAGAGCCTCGGGATTATTCCCCTGATGCTCCAAAACTGTTTTTGCTTCAGTGTCCAAAAATACCCCTTGGCAATCAGTTAAGGGAGCCCCCTCAATCTGCCTATTTAACAAAGTTATCAAGGCATTTCTTTGTCCGCGAAACTGAGTTAAGCTAGAAAAAACCTGCTGGATAGCAAGATCAATTTTTCGAAGGTCTTGAAAGGTCAGCAACCTAGTCAACTCTCGGCTGCTCTCTGCTGTTTTTTGGTCAACCAACCAAACTTCCTCTTTACTATAATAAATATAAAGTTTGCCTTGCTTAATTGACTCTTGAATTTTGCTTCTGCTAATATTAGCTTTTCCCTTTGTTGACGCTGGAGCAGAAATTAGTCGCAGGGAAGGTTTAGAACCATAACAAACTTGGCCGGCTTCTCCCTGAAAACCCAAGTCAACAAGAGCCTCAATTATATGGGCGGAAACTTTTTTAATTGGTTCTCCTAGCTGAAACACCTCTAAAAATCTTCGAAGTTTTGGCAGCGCACCACCCTCGCACAACCAGCTTTTCACCCGCCGCAAAAACCCGTTTCCCAGAACGCTTACACGCATTTTAAAAAACTCTGCTCGATTTTCCATTTCATTTCCCTCCTAATAACGACGCCTTAAGGCGCTTTGTTTATTTATCGCTAATCCATTATCAAATATGCTTGTAAATCAATTAACATAGACCGGACATCTTGGTAGCGGCCTCGAGGATCATAGCTTGTAGCCTTGGCAATAATGGCATATAGTCCATCAGGAATATTTTCTTGCGGCAACTTATTATTAACCCTTTGCACTGCCTGACTACAGATTTCCGGCAACGCTCGTAAAACTTCCTCTGGCTCATTGGTCAACTTTTCTATTGGCACAGTCATAAGATAATTGCGGCTGTCAAAAGGGAACTTCCCAGTGAAAAGCACATAAAGAGTTGCGCCCAAGGCAAAAATATCGTTTTGAATCAATGTGTTTTTTATTTGGGGCAGGGAAAGCACTCCCTTGCTTGCCAAATAATTCAACAAAACAAACTCTGGCGCCATATACCCAAAGGTTCCAACCATGTTTTCAAAATCTACTTCAGTAAAAGGAACCCCTGCGCCCAAATCACCCAGCTTAAACGCCTCTTTCGCTTGTCTAGTGAGCCTAAGATTCTGCTCAGTAAACGTCTCTACCACAAAACAATTGGCCGGCTTAATGTCTCTATGAGCAAACCCCTCTTTATGCATATAAATTAAGCCGTGGGCAAGATCCCTGCCTGCTTCTGCAATTTCTCTTGCGCTAAGATGTCTGGCCCGCTCGCTCAAAGACCCGGCAAGTTGTTCCAAAACCAAAACAGGCAAACCGTCACTTGTTGTGCCAACTCCATAACAATGTAAAATGTTCTCGTGAGACAAGCTCGCTAAAACACCCCCCTCTGCTTGAGCCACAGCCAACGACACTTCTTTTCCTTCTGCTAAAACTTCCTTCTTGGTCACCTTTAGAGCCACAATTCTTTTAGTGCCATCTGGCAAAAAGGCGGTTGCGCTATAAACATCAGCAAAAGTGCCTGCCCCAAGATGTTCTAATGCATAGGAACCGTCTTTTCTCCTTGAACAATCAACCACAACATCGACCTGAACGGCTGCCCTTCCCCCATCAAAGAGGCAATCAACTGTGTAGCGCAAACCAAGCTCTTTTTCAATAGAAACTATTCCATTCTGACACCTTGCCACTAAGCGGGTTTTCTGGGGATGGATGCTTTCCGTCAACGAGGCAATCTCTTTTTTAAGCGCCTTAAGCTCACCTAATAACTCACTACCAATCCCATCGGCCTTTAGTTGTCCTAGTTTTTGCAAATGTTGATTACACCGATCTCGAAGAAGAGCCATCTCGTCTTGAATCGGTTGAGCGACTCGATCAACAGGTTCTTTTTCTGAACCAAGCACCAAGCTCCTTAAGGTTTGGAATAATCCTCCTGTGACGCTGTCTCGGCTTGCTTTTGGGGGGACCTGCACCGCCTTGAACCCATGACCGGATATGGTTGTTATTTTTAGTTTTTCCCTTACTTGGGGCTGAGTTGTCAAATCTCGCATTAACATAACCTCCTAGGGTTTACTCTTTTATTTCGGCAATTCCTGGAAAAAATTTCACTTTTTTACAAAAATGCTTTTTGAGGTAAGCCTTGATTATCAAGGCTTTTATAAGGCTTTTATAAACTTGATCTACCCGAAAAAAAGAACTATACTCAGGCACAAGCACTCAAAGGAGCAAGCCATGAAAAAAATCATTGCCCCGCTTTTGCTTAGTCTCCTGTTATCCCTCCCACTTTTGGCAGAAGATACAAAATTTGGCCTTAACTTTGACCTGCGAACTCCCACCTATACTGAAAACACTACTCTTTATCAGGTAGAAACAAGCAGTTATGTGGCTGGACTTGGGATAGCCCTTTATGTCCCCCTTGGCCAAGGTTTTTCTGCTCTCTATGAAGGGCAGTTCAATACCACCGGCAACTACACAGAGGTCGGCAGCACCACCAAGGCAATCGTCAAGGCGCATCCTCTCTCCGCCAGCCTGCAAAAGACCCTTGGCTGGTGGTACTTTGGCGCTGGAGTTAACTACACTTTTTTTGATGTAACAACTGGTGGAATAAAGCGTCCTAACACCGGGGGTCTTGGCGGCCAAGTTTTTGGCGGCTGGCAAAACATCTTCATCAAAGACCTGGATATAATTGCCAAATACACCCTGATGGGGGCTACAGTTGACGGGCTCACCATTAATCTTAATTCACTTAGCCTTGGTTTCAGATACTGGCTTGAGTTTCCTGATTACTACTGGCAACCAAACAAGGCCTAGTTTCTTGCAAATAGAAATTAAACCCTCTATAATTTGCACATCACGAAAGCATGAGGAGGACTAAAATGAAATGTCAAATTTCCAATGTCAAATGTCAAATGGATGTATGCCTTCGGCATGTTTTTTTTAAAATAATAATTCCTTCATTTGTCATTTGTAATTTGTCATTTGTAATTTGCGCCGCGCAGGCAGCTCCTTCCGTCTTCCCCAGCTCTGCCTTGAGCGGCCCTTCCGGCGTTATCCGCATCCCCTCGGCCGACGTTATACCATATAAGAACTTTAACATCGGCGGCGCTTACGGCAAGACCATGCCTGATGGCGGCGCAACCGGCGAAGCGACCACCTATTACATGATGAACCTGGGCTCTTTTCACGGGGTCGAGCTCGGTATTGTCGGCGGCACAGAGAGAAACTCAAGCACAGTGCGCGAAGGGGTCTTTGTTAACATGAAACTCGCCCTTTCAACCGGCGACGAACCAGACCCAATGCTTTTAGCTGTTGGGGTTGAGAACCTTTTCTCTTTTACCCAGACAGATGTTTACATGGTCGCTACCAAATATTTTAAACAAGGGCCTAAGGTTACCTTTGGCTTCCAGGGTGATTTTCCCAGCAATCGTTTTCGGCCCCTTGGGATGGCCGGTATAGAGTTCCCAATTGGCGACACCCTTTACCTCCTATCTGACGTCATTGCCGGAGAGACCCTGATGCAAGCCAATGCCGGCCTGCGCTTTTACCTTAACCCCTTGCTCTCTTTCACCCTCTCCGGGCTAAATATCCTTAACAATACAGACGCCAAGGACGACAAAGCGATCCTGGCTGGTTTTAACTGGGCAAACATCTTCTAAATGCTAGACGACTTTGTAAGGCAAGCCGTAAAAAACATTAAGGATTATACTCCGGGCGGGTCAAGCCCGGGGGCCATTAAGCTAGCTTCAAACGAAAACCCCTTTGGCCCCTCACCAAAAGCCCTTGAAGCAATCAGTAAAGCCGCCCCCCGACTCCATGTATATCCAGACCAAAAATCAATTGAACTGCGCGAAGCCCTGGCAAAAAAACTAAAGCTCTCTGAAGATAACATTATTATAGGGAACGGCTCTGATGAAATTATGCAGCTCGCTAGCGCAACGTTCTTAAGGCCTGGCGAAGAAGTAATTATCCCAGCCCACACCTTTAGCCTCTACGAAACCTTTACTCACTTATTTGACGGCCGGCCAGTCATTGTAGATCTAAAAGATAATGAACAAGAGCTAGAAGCCATGGCTCAAGCGATTACCCCCAAAACAAAGATGATCTTTTTGTGCAATCCGCATAACCCAACAGGGACCATGATTTCCAAAGCCAAGTTGGAAGCTTTCTTAAGCCGCGTGCCAAAAAATGTTCTGGTTATAATTGACGAGGCCTATGTTGAGTTTGTTGACTCCAAAGATTTTCCTGACACTCTCCCGTTGGTCAAGGAAAGAGAAAACATCTTGGTCCTGCGAACTTTCTCAAAATATTACGGCCTAGCAGGACTGCGCATTGGCTACGGCATTGCTAGCCCAGAACTCATAAAATACATGTTCCGGGTCAAGCCACCGTTTAATGTTAACCGTTTGGCCCAGGCTGGAGCACTCGCAGCGCTCGAAGATGACTTGTTTTTAGAAAAGACCTACAAGAACAACATTGAACAAAGAAATTTTCTTTATCAGGAACTTGATAAGCTGGGGCTGGAATACGAAAAAACACAATCAAATTTTATTTTTATGGAAGTTAAACAATCTGCAGACGAAATCTTTCTGCAAATGCTTAAAGCTGGCATAATTATCAGGCCGCTGACATCCTTTGGCCTGCCTTATGCCATCAGGGTTTCCATTGGAACACGGGAGCAGAATGAAAGATTCATCCAAGCCCTCACCCAGTTACTGAAATAGCTTTACGTTAATTGAGGGGCTCCCCAGCCAGCCTTCACTGTTTAAGGCATCGAGTGTTTTCGGGTTTATTTCACCTTTCATGTTTAACGCCGCTTGAGCAGCACGCACGCCAAGATAAGAATAAGCAAAAGGCTTAATCTCTTCCGGCTCTTTCTTTAATTTCCTGGCTGCCTTTTTAGTAAACATCTCAAAAAAGTGGAGCAGGGTCATAGGCCATTTATCAATCTTAGGCAGGCCGGTCTCTTTGCTTGTTTCATAGCACGCGTCAAGGTCAGCCTGGTCAATAGTTAAGAACTGGTCAATGAGGGTGTGGGCATTCCCCTGCAACACCCTGGTCGCGCTTGTCCCATAACTTTTTTCAGAAAAAGAGAGAAAGAAAGAGAGAAACTCCAGGTCCCACTCGCCATAGGAGAGTGGCCCGATCTTTACCTCGCGCGGAATCCGCTTAATATCAAGGCTTTGCTGTTCCTGCTTAATTAATTCGCTTCCCATCTCAATAATATTATCGAGATAATTAAGACAAATCTTGCGCGGGGATTTCGGTCAGCCAGCTGGCTGTGACTCGGGCGATATTAACAATTTTTTCAACCTGCAAAGGCTCATGGGTAAAAGCGTTATCAACTACTAATAAACCAACGCCACCCATAGGGGCTATGACAAAATCTGAGACCTCGACATCTGCGAGACGGCCGTCAACGCTTGCTTCAATAGCCATCTGCGCCCTAACATTTCTTACCAATTTAAAAACTTCCATTCTCTCCGAGGCAGCCATTGCTTCAGGAAAAACTATTCCACCCCGCCTGATCTCAATGGCCTCGTTCGGGATATAGCAGCCAAGAGAAACCCCTTTTAAGGACGCAAACAACGGCTCATTAACCGGCAGGTTTTCCCAGAGTTTTTGCTGCACCCTCCCTTTTAATAAATCTTTTCCCACCGTTGGTAGCCCCGCCTCAAAAGCCGTGCTTGTTGTTTGTCCTATTGCCTGATTGATGAAAAGCTCCCCTCCCTTATCGCGCAAAAATAAGGCGCCCCGGTTGCTTTGCGCGGTAAAATCAGGCATGGCAAAAAAACCACCTGCAGTGGAGAGGACAAGAGACCATTTTGAAAGTTTCTCCTTTGTCTCGCATTTTTTAAGACTCTCCGTTAGTTGGGAAAAAAGAAGCTCTCCTGTTTTTTCGCTTGCCTTGGCCATCAACGAAGAGATAAAAGCTCTCTGTTCAGCCGTGCCGATTTTGCTTTCCAAAGGAAAATCAATCTTATAAATCTCCAAGACTTCGCCATTAACCATCAGCGGCGCTAAAATAAAAGGCTTCTTAACCGCCGGAATGTTCTCTCTAAAACAACCGCGATCGCTGGCGGGATCAAGAACAAACTGAAGACTACTTTCTTCAATAAATAGCCTGGGCATAACCTCTCCAGCCACTTTATCAAGGGAGAGAGGGCGAAAAAATCTAGAACCCCTAAGTTCTCTACCGGCAAGCCTTACAACAGCTTCGCCCTCCCGAACCCATCTGGCCATAACTTTAATGTGGTTGTTACGAGCTTTATATCTTGTTACCGTTTCTCCTCCAAGCCCTTTTAAAAGGTTTTCAGCAATTATTGTCGCTATCCTCCAACGGCTAATTCTGGCAGGGGCCAGGGAGGTGCCGGCAGACAAGCCGGCAGTAAACATTTGCATAGCATCAGAGGGGAGAGAACGCTCGCCAAGCCCTATCCGGGTATAAGCCCGTTGGACTAAGCGGGAAATATCAGGGGGGATAGTCCCTCTATCTGTGCTATTAAGAGAGGCAATCATTTGATGAAAAGGATCGCTCAAGTCAAGCCAGCTAAAAGCCGGCCGGTCAAGAGAGGCGGCCTCTTCCATCATACTTTGAAAACATTTGTCGGCAGTAAAATCGTTTAATCTTCCAAGCCTGGGAGGATGCTCCCGCCAGCCAGGAGCAAAATCATCAAAAACATTGCCAAGCTCTCCCCCTACCCAACGTCCAAAATGGATTCCTGTTAAATCAATAACAGCTCCCTGATTCTCGTTATGATCTAGCCCAAGGAGAGAATCCACTACCAGGGAGAGACTCACCTTGCTTTCTCTCTGGCCATACCTTAAAAAGAAATTTAACAGCGGCGAATCTCCAAGGATGCGGCACGCCTCATTGACCCTTAATTCTCCTGCCGACGCGAAAGGCCCTGCTTGCTGGCCGGGATCAAATTGACCAACTAGAAAAAGATCTCTTATTGCTCTTTCCTGGTTAAATGTCAACTGCCCATCCCGGGACAAACCCTCGCCATTTAAAATTTCAAATAAAGCCAGCCCCCCTTGCGGGGTGTGAAGATAATAATGCTCTATCTTTTCAGCCAGCCCCAAATGCCGAAGCCCTTTTATTCCTCCAAGCCCCAAAACCATGGCCTGAAACAATTCGGCACGACCGCCCCGTTTCCCAAAACGATCTAAATGAGTATTAATAAAAATCACCGGATTGCCTAAAGGGTCGTGCCTGGAGACAAGCCAGCCCCCTTGTAAATTAAGATCTATCCTTTCTTGTTCAAAAGACAAAGGGATAAAGCCTGAAGGAGCTAAAACTTGCGAGTCGGCAACCAAATCCAAAGAAAGCGGGGCAACCGCCACAAAAGGGATCCCGCGTTCGGCCGCGGCAATAACAATATCCTGTCCCAGCAAAGAACGCCCGTCACGGCCGCTTAAGGAAGGAAATATCCCTGCAACAATTCGTCGCTCGCGATGATATTTGAGCCATTGGTTTATTAAATCCCTGGAAAAACTTGACTGGCTGCGCCAGTGAACTTGGGTTCCGGCCAAAGAAGCTCTATGCATTATTTGTTTCCTCAATTAGATATCAGTCTGATTGCAAAAAAATTTCAGTCGATTTTTTAGCGGGCGGATTTGTCAGCTTCAAGGACATCTACTAGCGTCGGGGTTAGCTTGTTTTGGTGGCTATCAAGTTTTTCTTTAATTTTGATCGGGATATCAGCAAAAGAGATTTTGCCGGCTAAAAATAATTTGACCGCTGTTTCATTCGCTGCGTTGAGTACTGCCGGCAAGGTCCCGGAGGCCTTCCCTGCGTCATAAGCATATTGCAAACACGGGAATTTTTCGAAGTCCGGCGGCTGGAAAGCAAATTGCTGGGCCTTGGCAAAAGAAAAACGACCCCAATGGTTTTGTTGACGGACTTCTTGGAGCAAAGCATATTGGATCGGGATTCTCATGTCCGGCGCCCCCAGCTGGGCCTTAATTGACCCGTCAATAAACTCGACAAAAGAGTGGACCATGCTTTGCGGATGAATAACCACTTCTATCTTTGAATAATCAAGGCCAAACAAGTGATGAGCTTCGATTACCTCAAAGCCTTTGTTCATTAAAGTTGCGCAATCAATTGTAATTTTTGGCCCCATCTTCCAAGTTGGGTGAGCCAAGGCATCCTTAGCGGTTAAGGAAATAAACTTTTCTTTAGGGGTCTTTAAAAACGGGCCGCCGGAAGCAGTGATAATCAATTTGTGAATTGTCTTGGGATCTTCGCCACGCAGACACTGGCTAATCGCGCTGTGTTCAGAATCAATTGGAAAAACCTTCACCCCCGCGGCTTTAACCTCCTGCATAAAAAGATCGCCGGCTGTGACTAAAACTTCTTTAGTGGCCAAGGCAATGTCTTTTTTGGCTTTAACCGCTTCCAGCACTGCCAAAAGCGAAAGTGATCCTGGGATAGCAGCCACCACCAGCTTGGCCGACGGCTCACTCGCCACCCGCATCAATCCTTCTTGTCCAAAAGTAATTTCGACTTTACTCGCCCCAAGTTTTGCCTCAACCTTTTGCTTCACGGCTTCGTTTTCAACAGAGACTAATTTTGGGGAGAATTTCTTGATCTGCTCGACAATTAAATCAACTTCGTCTTTAGCTGCCATCGCTACCACAGTCAACGCGCTGGGGAAGATAGAGACAACCTCGAGGGTCTGCCGGCCAATCGAGCCGGTTGAGCCCAGGATCGAAATTCCTTTTTTCATATGAAAGTATTATACTATACACACGAGGTGATCTCATGAAAAAAATATTAAAGTGGTCCGGCATAATCGCGGGGGTCTTAGTTGGGCTCTTGATTATCGGCGCTGTGGCCCTCCCCCTGCTCCTCCCCTTAGAAAAAATCAAAAATATTGCCACGGAGCAAATTTCTAAAGCTATCAGCCGCGAGGTTAAGATTGAAAAAGTCTCTTTTAATCTTTTTGAAGGGATCAAACTCAACAAGCTAACTGTTAGCAACCGTCCAGGTTATGCCAAAGATGACTTTATTTCAGCTGATTCAATTGTCCTGCGCTACGCCTTTTGGCCAATCTTTAAACGGCAGATCATTGTTAAAGAGATTAGTCTTGTTAAGCCGGAAATCCTGATTGAAAAAGCTGGCTCTGGAAAATTTAACTTTTCTGATATGGGACAGGGGAGCAAGCAGAAAAGCGGAAAAGCAGAACAGCAGAAAACCGAGAAGAAACAAGACTTTTCCCTAATAGTTGATTCTTTCTCAATTAAAGATGCTCGCATTACCTACATTGACCACAGCGCCGGGACAAAGAGCGAGATTAAAAACGCCAATCTGAAAATCGCGGGGATCACCTTATCCATGCTGCGGCCAATTGATTTTAGCTTTTCCGCCACAGCCAATTATCAAGGCAAAGACATCCCCATCTCGCTGGCAGGTAAAGCTGACGTTAATCTGCTAAAAGAAGAAGTTAAACTTTCCGCGATTAGCTTAAACCTGGCAGGGGAAAGCGCGGCTCTCTCTGCTTTTGTCAGCAACTGGCAATCCGGCCCCAACATTAATTTTTCTATCAGCTCAAACAAGCTGACTATTGATCCTCTACTGGCTATTTTTGCCGCTGGGGCTCCGAAAGAAAAGAAAAAAGCAGTGCGCGGTGAGCTGACCAGGTCGATCAACAAATCCATGGCCAATCTTCCATACAACCTAAGGGTTCAGGGCGATATCAAGATAAACAACTTAAGCTTCTTAAATTTTGGCGTCGACAAAGTTGACGCGATTATTTCTCTCTCAAAAAAGAACCTCAATGCCGAAATTAAAGAAATTAAACTATACGAGGGGAGCCTCTCTGGTCTGGCCACAGTCAATCTGGCCGCCTCGGGCTTAAGCTACAATGTCAAAAATCTCAAGCTGGAAAACTTTAACGCTGCCCCGTTTTCCAATGATATTGTTGACGGCTTCCTAACCAAATTGGAAGATTCGCAAGATTTAAAAAACAAGATCTCTGGTCGCTTAAACGCAACCGTCAGCCTGGCCGGCAGCGGGGTTGAGGCTCCGGACATCATGGCCAACCTTAATGCTTCTGGCTCATTAACCTTAAAAGAAGGCCAGCTCAAAAGGATTAAAACCTTAGACGCGATTGCGGATCAGATCAAGGCTCCGGCTCTTAAGCGCGACATCAATATTTCTTTGTTAACATCCAATTTTAAATTTAGTGGTCAGGTTCTAACATTAAGCGAACTTGATTTGAGAAGCAGCCGGCTGGGGATAAAATTTAACGGCGGCCTGGATATTGGCAATCTAAAATATGTTGTTGGCAACCGCTTAAGCCTGCGGGCTGACCCTTCTCTAATTAAGGATTTGCCAAAAGAATATGAACTACTCAAGGACAAAGACGGCTGGCTGGAGTTAACAGTGGAGCTGGTTGGGGACCTTAAAAAACCTTTTCCAAGGCCAATTTTAGACAAGCCAATTGAAGCAGTTGTTGGCAAGTTAAAGGTAAAAATAGATGCTAAAAAGGTTGAAATCGAGCAGCAAGTAAGCAAAGAGGTTGAGGCCAAAAAGGAAGAGGTCAAGCAGCAGGTCAAGGACGAGGCCAAGAAACAGCTGCAGAATCTGATTAAGCTTTAGTTACCTATAGCAGTTCTTTAACCCTAGCCGATGGAGCAGGCAACGATTCAAGCCTCCCAACAAGTGCTCCATAAACGTTCCCTCTAAGCTGACCCATAAAAGCCCTGCCATAAAGAGGGTTCTCTCCAGCCACCGCTAAAGAACGGTCATAAGCTACTCTTGCTTGATCCATCTGACCAAGGGCTTCGCGACAAAGAGCTTGGTCCATATAATGACTTGGGTCATTTGGATCTGTTCGAGCAGCCGTCGTAAATAGAGTCAGGGCTTGCTCGTACCTCCCTGCGCGTAAAGCATCATGCCCTTCCATTGTTAGCCTATTACCTCGATTCAAGCTTGAGAAACGAACTCTCCCTGCAAAGCTGTCACAATTTGATAAATCAATATTTTGTTCTCCAGCCTCAATCTGTTGTTGAATATATTCTGTAGCTGGCCGGGATATATACTGGGCATTGTGCTCAACAAAAGCGCTTTCAAGAGCGTCTGACAAAGTTGTTGGGGCTTCCCCTTCGCTATTAACAATAGCAACCCTGCCATTGCGACCTGCAGAAATAGTGTAAGAGCCAACTTGAATTTGAGTGTCTGGATTGGCAGCCAGCTGTCGCTGAATATTAGCAGCCAGCGGTCTGTATTGCCCTCTGCCCAAACCAACCTCTCTGCCGGCTCCTTCTTCTGCTTGAGGACCTTGTGCCGCCCAGGGGTTAATAATCGGGGATTGACCTGAAACATTACCTACTACATTCATTGCTAATCGCGCCTCCTTAAATCAATCGGGCATCTATAGGTATTATCGGAATAAAGGGAGGAAAACTTGTATCTAAACGAGTGCCCTAACTTCTCGATGATTAGCCGCAGAGACCTCTGGTTGAGGGGCTGGGGCTGGAGCTTTTACTGGCGCTGGAGGAGGTGATAGCTGATCTAAAAGATTCCTTCTTGCCCTGTCGCTTGAAGGATTATCCACACGAACTCTCTCCATAAAAGCAAGCAGATTAATTGTTCTTCCTCCAAGGCCAGTTTGTCCATCCAGGAAATCAGCAACTGTTGCTAATGCGCTAACATTGCTTGCTGCCGCTGGAGTATCATCTATCGCTCTCTGCAGAGCCAAGCTTTGTGCTCTGGTTTCATTCAAGGCAATCCGGTCTTCACCGCCATCCGGTTTCTGTATGTACAAATATCCATCCGCCACCCATAATTCATGGGCACCAATTCTAACCCTAACTCCTTCATTCCCCGTGCTTCGCAAGAAAGATAACAAAGCTCCTGAAGCAGCCTCCGCAGCTAGTGGAGCTGCGGCCACGGGAGGAGCTTCACCTGCGTCCTCCACCACCGGCGCTTGCGCAACTGGAGCTGTTACTGCTCTCCCAAAAGCAGTTGTTAAAGCAGCTTGACTAGCTCGTGGGTCTCTAGCTGCGGCTTCCAATCTGTCAAAATTAATTGTGCTTCCTGAAGCAACACTCTCCAGCTGCCCAGGAGTCGCAAGAAAACGCAAAGCTCTAATTGGAGCATGAAAATCTGTCGTATTAGAGCTTTGGTCCCTGCCATAATTCTGAAGCACGGCTTGCAAGATTACACGAGGGTCAGTATCCGCAGGCAGAGGAACCGCAAGGGGCTCTCCCCCGTCTCTTGAAAGAGCTAAAACACAAATCTGTCCATCCCTCTCTGGAGAAGAAAAAGCGACCCTGTCTCCTATCGTAAACCTGACACCAGGATGTTCTCTCATTAGGGTTAATAGGACAGTAGCAGAACCTTGATATTCCCTAGGAACCTGGGCAACCCTTGCTGCACAATGAAGAGCAAATAATTGGCCATGTTGTTCTGATCCAGGCACTGCAGCCCTAATAGCAACACCTAGCTCGTCTAGGGTTGGAGTTGCTCCATTTGCAAGAGCCGCAGCAACGCGCTCGTCCATAACCCGCCCAGCGTCTTCTGCAGTAACACGCGATTCAGCATTTGCATCGCCTTCAATCATATCCTCAAAAGCAGGAAGCTCAATATTTCTGGGCGCAGCACTGAACCAAGTTTGGACTGTTCCCCACTGCTCTGCTGTCAGGCCAGCAGCAAAGGCTTCCACGGTTATCCCTGTGGCTTGCAACATGCCATTGGGAAGGGTTGACGTTCTGTCTCCCGTTCTCCAGCCACACATTCTTAAAAATCTGGCCCAGGTAGCTTGTCTTTCAGCTAGCTGCCTTTGGGCTACCGCTGCTTCATCAGAATCCTCTGCTTCTTCAACAACAGCAGGCTCTTCTGCCACAACCTCTGGCTCCGACGCTTCAACGGTCTCGCCGCCTAACCAGGTCAAGAGGTCTTCTTCTGTCTCATAGTTTCTTTCATATCTTATAGTAGTAGCCTGTGGGGTATGCCTTTCGCCCAAAAGTGGCTGTAAAACAACCCCCTGGTTCTCTGGGGTATGCCGGCTGGCATAAGCAGAAATAAGTAAAAAGTTTACCCCTTCTTCAATAGTACGAGGAGATTCTCCTTCTCTAGGGGCTAAATAAGCACGAAAATTTGCATAAAGAGGGTTGTCTTCTCGAATCCCCAAGCCACCAACATCTTGAGAAGCGCTTGCCCAATCAAGCAAAGTGGCGCTAGCTTGTTGCTCTGTCGGTAGGGTTGCTCTCCATGTTTCAAAGCGCTGTGCCAACCCGTTGGCTCGTAGCTCCCGGTTTTCCCTAACCTCGTTTAAATTAACCCTTTCAAAGCTAGCCCCTCTGCGATAAAGCGCCATCACAGTCTCTTCGCTTAAATTATGAGCCTCTGCATAACGTTGGACATACCCCAGCATATTCCTCGCTTCGGCAACAGAAATAGTTGTTCTCTCGGCGCTCCCCATCTCATCCGAGCATTCCTCTGTTAGACAAGCCCCTTCAGCAGCGCGTTGATCAAACTCAATACTATCTGCTTCTCCAGTAATCGCTCGCGCCTCTTCAAGGGTAACGCCGTTACGAATGTTTACCTCAACCCCGTTAATAGTTACGGTATCTCCTGTTAACGCTTGCTCAGCAAGCTCTCTATTAGCAGCTGAGTCAAAACGCACCCTCCCCTGAAAATAGCTTTGGAAAACTTCTACTGGATTAAAAGATACTTGTGTCATATTTATTCCTACATCAATATTATCGTAACAAACCAGGCAAAACTTGCATCCTCATCCTGGTTTATCCTAAGCCATTAGCCAATCTTAACGCCCTTCTCCCCGCCTTAGGCGGAGAGAAGGGACAGCTTCCCCTCTCTAGCTTTCAGACTGGGTCAAATGGGCAAAGGAGATAGTTTGAAATGTCGACGACAGAAACACTAAT
>Ga0066640_10000941_pt1 | contig 17438 bp, 17 predicted proteins | sample CryGeyCG2114_020_2_FD_59505 | JGI IMG/M metagenome (GOLD analysis project Ga0066640, IMG submission 59505) | Groundwater microbial communities from aquifer - Crystal Geyser CG11_big_fil_rev_8/21/14_0.20 | ecosystem: Environmental > Aquatic > Deep subsurface > Groundwater | place: USA: Utah... | reverse complement strand
CCAACCCATCTGTTCGAAATGGTGGTGTAGCGGAGCCATTTTGAAAAAACGTTTGCCGCCGGTATATTTGAAAAACCCCACCTGGATGATGACGGACAGGGCCTCAATCACGAAGATCCCTCCCACCAGGATGAGCAACAGCTCATGCTTGGCGATGACCGCGATGGTCCCCAGAACCGCTCCCAGCGATAGGGATCCCACGTCGCCCATGAACATTTGGGCAGGGTAGGCGTTGTACCAGAGGAACCCCAGGCTTGCCCCCACGATCGCCGAACTCAGCACCGCGACTTCGCCCGCGTCCTTGATGTGCTGGATCTGCAGGTAATTGGCGAAATTGAAGTGCCCGCACAGGTAAACGATTCCCGTATAGGTGAGCGTGGCGATGATGATCGGACCGATGGCCAGGCCATCCAGCCCGTCGGTCAGATTGACCGCGTTGGAAGTGCCCACGATGATGAACACGATCAACAGCAGGTACCCCATACCGAGGTCCGGGTGGAATCCCTTGAAGAACGGAACCGAAAGCCGGGTGGCGTACTCGGCCCTGCTGGAATCGAAATGTGTGATGTAAATCCCGATCATCAGACTGAAGATGATCTGGTACAGGAATTTTTCCCTCGCGGTGAGTCCTTTTCCCTGCCTTAACTTCATCAGGTCGTCCACCAGACCGATCCCGCCGAATCCGCAGGCGGCGAAGAGGAGAAGCCAGATATAGGGATTGGACAGATTGGCCCAGAGCAGAGTCGAGAGAACGAAGGTGAACAGAATCAGGAGTCCGCCCATCGTCGGAGTTCCCGACTTGACGAAATGCTGTTGCGGGCCGTCTTCCCGGATTTTTTCCCGGATCTGGTATTTTTGCAGGATCGCGATCATTGTCTTGCCCAGTAAGAGGCTCAGGCCCAGGGCCGTGAGTCCGGAATAGGCGGAACGAAAGGTGATGTATTTAAAAACATTGAAAATCGAGTAGTCCGCACTCAGCGGATAAAACAGGTGATAAAACATGGCCCTCTCGTTTGACCTCAGGGTTGTGTGAGCCCTTTGATAATTTCTTCCATTTTTGCGCCTCTGGAACCTTTGACCAGAACCAGGTCTCCGGGTTGGAGGTGTTTCGACAGCCAGGCGATGGCCTCCGCATGCGATGCGAAGGAATGAATCCGATCGGCATGCATTCCCGTTTCACGTGCGCCCTGGGCCGCCAGGGCCGCCAGAGGACCCACGGTCACCAGGAAATCCACCGGTTCTGCGGCGATATCCCTTCCCAACTCCCGGTGCGCCGATTGCGACCGGTCGGCCAGCTCCCGCATTTCGCCGAGGGCGAATATTTTTTTCCCCGGTGTCTTTCGCCGGACCAGGGTATCCAGCGCCTCGCGCATGGATCGAGGGTTGGCGTTATAACTGTCATTGATCCACGTGATTCCACCGTGCTCGATCATCTCGTTTCGCTGGCTCAGCAGTCTGCATTGGCCCAACCCGGTTTGCATGGCGTCCGGGTCAATTCCCAAGGAGTGACCCGTGGCAAGCGCCGCGAGCGCGTTGTAAATATTGCAACGGCCGGGAAAGGGGAGAAAGACCGGAATCTTGCGATCGAACAGATTGACGGTAAAATCGAATCCCTCGTCGTCCCGGGGCCGGATCTCGCTGGCCCGCACGTCAGCCCGATTATCGATACCGAAAGTGATTTGGGTCCGTGCGCGGAGGGACCGGGCAAGTTCAAGCACCAGCGGGTCGTCGGCGTTGATAATGGCCGTCCCGTTTTGCGGGAGCGCCTCGAACAGTTCCCCCTTGGCCTTCTGCACGTTTTTCAGAGTGCGGAGTTCTTCCAGGTGCGCTTCGGAAATATTGGTGATGATACCGATGTCGGGTCTGGCGATTTCCGCCAGACGACGAATTTCCCCTGCCGCGCTCATTCCCATCTCCAGCGCCGCCACCTGGTGGTGGGGCCCCAATTCCATCAGCGTCAGGGGAAGACCGATGTGGTTGTTCAGATTGCCCCGGTTTCTCAGCGTTTCAAATTTCATTTCCGCCACCGAAGCCACCATCTCCTTGGTGGTGGACTTGCCGTTGGTTCCGGTGATGCCGATAATCCGGATGGGGAATTTTTCCCGGTGGTGACGCGCCAATTCCTGGAGCGCCCGTAGCGTATCTTCCACCCGGATCACAAAAGGAGATTCGGAGCCGCTGGGGCCCGTCAGGGACGCAGGAACTTCCCCCTGTTGTGACAGGACGATCCCAGCGGCCGATTTCCGAATGACCTCGCTGATAAAGTCGTGCCCATCGAACCGCTCTCCGCGAATACAGAAGAAGAGATTTCCTTCCCGGACGGTTCTTGAATCGATCGAGACGCCGCGAAAACGGCGGGTGGAATTGCCCGCGAGGAGATTTCCCCCGATCGCGCCGAGGCATTCTTGGGCGGTGGTTTCAATCAACGCTTCATCTCCTTCTTCAAACACTCCAGCACGACCTCGCGGTCGTCGAAATGGATCGTTCCGGTGTTCAGGATTTGATAATCCTCGTGACCTTTGCCCGCGATCAGGACCATGTCCCCGGGACGTGCCGCGCCGATGGCCCGTTCAATGGCTTCCCGGCGCTGAACATAAACATCGAAATCGATTCCTTGCTTTTTGTCCGGGCCGATGCCTTGCAGAATTTCATTGATGATCGATTGGGGATTCTCGGAGCGGGGATTGTCGGAAGTGATCACCGCATAATCCGCGAGGTCGGTCCCGATGCGTCCCATGTCCTTACGCTTTCCCCGGTCCCGGTCCCCTCCACAACCGAAGACGGCGATCAGCCGGTTCCGTGTGACGGTGCGGGCGGCCTTGAGGGCGTTTTCAAGGGCGTCTCCGGTGTGGGCGTAATCGACCGCGACCACGAAATCCTGGCCCATTTCGAGCCTCTCGAATCGACCGGGGATATTGCGGATGGATCGCAGTCCCCGGTCGATGTCGGAGAGGGACAGGCCTTGAAGCAGACCCGTCGCGGCGGCTGAAAGCAGGTTGTAAACATTATGCCGGCCCAGAAGCGGGGTTTGCAGGTCCAGGTCCCCCGAGGGGGTCTTGAGAAGGAACCGGCTTCCGTTTTCGGTCAGTTTCAGGTTCTCGGCGCGAATCTCAGCCGACCCGTCGATGCCGGTGCTCAGCGTGTCGGCGGGAAACTCCTTCATCAGGCTTCGCCCGATCGGATCGTCGATGTTGACCACGCGCCGGGCCACGTCATTTTTTCTGAACAGGTCGAGCTTGGCATCGCGGTAGTTTTCCATGGTGCCGTGGAAATCCAGATGGTCGCGGCTCAGGTTGGTAAAAACGCCGATGTCGAATTTCATCTCATGAACCCGCTTGAGCGCCAGGGCATGGGAAGAGACTTCCAGAAAACACCGCTTCACCTTCTCGCGGGCCATCTCGTCCAGCATGTGGTTCAGGTCCAGAGATTCGGGAGTGGTCACCGGCGCCGGAAACACATGGCTCCCATAGCGGTAATTGATCGTTCCGATCACCCCGGTTGTTTCTCCATGTTCCCGGAACAGGGCCTCGAGCAGGTAAGTGAGCGTGGTTTTCCCGTTTGTTCCGGTGATGCCCACCAGTTTCAGCCGATGCGAGGGATGATTGTAGAATCGCGCACTGACCCAGGACAGAGCGTGCCGGGCGTCGTCCACACAAATGGCCGTCACCCTGGACGAAACGAGCCCCAACCCGTGCAGATGCTCCAGGGGCTCTTCGGTGATGAAAGCTACGGCGCCCCGGGAAACGGCGTTGCGGATAAACTGATTGCCGTCCTGCCGTGTTCCGTGGATGGCCACGAAGAGGGACATCTCGTCCGCCTTTCTCGAATCGAAGGCGACGGAGGAAACTTGCCGGGAAAACGTTCCCAGGATGTTTTGAACGGGAAAACCCGACAGCAATTGCGAAAGGCTGTGGTGTTTTTGTATTTCCACGCTGATCAACCCTCTTTGGGGGAACATGAGCGCCTGAGTTTCAACTCGTCCTTTTATCATTACGCCCGATCCAGGATATAGACCCGCTCCTCTTTGGAGGGGACCCCGAGATAACGCAACGATTGCCGGGTGATTTCGCGAAAGGCCGGACCGGCCACCGACCCGCCCCAATAGGTTCCCCGGGGTTCATCGATCATGACCAGCACCGCCAGGCGCGGAGCGTCGGCCGGCGCAAACCCGACAAACGAGGACATGTAATCCGATTTGGAGTATGACTGCGTTTCCGAATTGTACTTCTGGGCGGTTCCAGTCTTCCCCGCCACATCGTATCCTTCCACCGCGGCTTCCTGTCCGGTGCCTTCCTTCACCACGGTTTTGAGGACGTCGATCATCTGTTTGCTGGTTTTCTCGGAGATCACCCGCTTGATCAACCGAGGAGGAAACGATCGGACGGGTTGTCCCTCTTTGAGCACCCCCTTGGTGATGCGGGGTTGCATGAGCTTGCCTCCGTTGGCGATGGCACTCATCGCGGTGATCATCTGCAGAGGGGTGACCCCGATTTCGTGGCCAAATGAAATAGAGGCGAGCGAAAGCTGGGTCCACCGGTCGGGAGACCGCAGTTGGCCCTCCGCCTCACCGGGCAGATTGATGCCGGACCGCTGGCCGAAACCGAAGTCCCGGATGTAACGGAACAGGTTTTGCGAGCCCAACTGTTGGGCGATCTTGATGGCCCCGATATTGCTGGATTTGGCGATGATGTTCTGTAACGTCAACCAGCCAAATTTGTGGTCGGACGCTTCGCCGATACTGACGGATCCGATCTTGAATTCTCCGTTTTCGCAGAAAAAAATGTCCTGAGGCCGGGCCACGCCGGAGTCGATCGCCGCCGCCGCGACGACGGGTTTGAAAATCGAGCCGGGTTCATAGGAATTGGAAACTCCCGGATTCTTCCAGGTCTTGGGAGAATAGGAGGCATATTGGTTGGGATTGTATTGGGGGACGGTGGCCAGCGCGTAGATCTCCCCTGTGGAGGGATCCATGACGATGGCGGTTCCCGACTTGGCGCGGTACTTCTCGACCGCTTTCTTGAGATGATATTCGGCGGTGAACTGAATGACCTCGTCGATCGTCAACACCAGGTCGCGGCTCTGGGATTGCGAGCGGCTCAGATCGTTGAAAGCGCCGACCTGCCGTCCCAGCGCATCTTTTTCCATGACCTTAAGCCGGGTGGTTCCCTTGAGGACCTGATGGAAATGATGTTCCACCCCCGCCAACCCCTGGTTGTCCATCCCTACAAACCCCACGACGCCCGCGGCCAGTTCCCGTTTGGGGTAAAACCGCTTGTGCTCAGGCACGAAACTTAACCCGGACAATCCCAGCCGCCGGACGGTTTCGGCTTCTTTCAAGGAACATTTGCGTTTGATCCAGACAAAGTGCTTCTTCGATGAGACCCGGGAAAGGACGGTTTTGGGGTCCAGATTCAACGCCCGGGCGAGCTCCCGGGCGGCAATGACCTTATTGGGAATATCGGCCGGATTGGCAAAGATCGACTCCACCTCAATGTTGGTGGCCAGCTGGTTCATGTTCCGGTCAAAAATTTCCCCGCGCCCGTAATAGATTTTTACCGTGCTCAGGTACTGCTTGTCAGAGCGGGCGACCAATTCGTTGTGCATGTAAACTTGCAGATAGAAGAGGCGGGAGACCAGACCCAGCCCGAAAAGGCCGAACAGGACCGACACCAGGATCAGGCGCACCCGGATATCCGTTCTGAAGGTTTTGGCGAGGTGCTTTTTGGGAGAGGTCATGTCGATCTATTTCAGAAAAATGGTGACCCGATCCGTGTTGGCCGGTTCGATCAGCCCCAGTTCCTCCCGGGCCAGGACGCGGATGCGATTTAACGATTGAAGGCTTTCGCGTTCGACCTTGAGAATCTGATTTTTTCGCAACAGTTCATTCCTTTCATGGAGGAGCGCCTGGTAATCATAGGAGAACTTGATCATTTTTACGTTGGACCACACGAAGGCCAGGGCTCCCACCATAAAAAAAACCGAGAACAACAGGATCATTCTCAGTTCCTTGGCTGAAACGTGAAATCGCCGTTGCGCCAGCCGGCGAATCCACTCACGCATAAACCCGTTCCGCCGCGCGCAATTTGGCGCTCGACGCGCGGGGGTTTTGACGAATCTCTTCCATAGAAGGGATAATGGGTTTCGACGTCAGAACCCGTAGGGTCGCTTTCCTGCCGCACACACAGACGGGCAGTTTGGGAGGACACACGCAACCACGCTGTTCCTCACGGAAAAATGTCTTAACTATTCGGTCTTCCAGCGAGTGGAAGGAAATGACAACAACCCGAGCTGCCGCGCTGAGGACTCCCAAGGAGTCTCTCAACGCGATCGTCAGATGTTGCAGCTCGTTGTTGACCGCAATGCGCAGAGCCTGGAAGGTGCGGGTAGCAGGATGGATTCTTGTGGGACGCGGAGAACCTACCGCGTGAGAGAGGACTTGAACCAACTGGGAGGTTGTTTGGATTGGACTTTTGCTCTGTGCTTTGCGTATCGCCCGCATAATTCGTTTTGCATTTCGTTCTTCACCATATTCACGAAGGATGGTTTCCAGTTCCCGGTCCGAGAGGGTATTAAGGAGATCGGCGGCGGTGGTGGCTTCATCACGGTCCATCCGCATGTCGAGCGGCCCGTCATGGCGAAAGCTGAATCCCCGCCCGGCCGTATCCAATTGCATCGAGGAAACGCCCAAGTCCAGCAGAAGCCCCTCGATCCTGTCGATCCCGGCTTCCTTGAGGACATGCAGTAACTGGCTGAAATTTCCGTGAGCGAACCGGGCACGCTTGCCGAACCGCTCGAGCCGCAGACGCGCCCGCGCCAGGGCCGATGCGTCCCGGTCGATTCCCAGTAAACCCACCCCGGGACCGGTATGGTCGAGCAAGTATTCCGTGTGGCCTCCGTCCCCCAACGTGCCGTCCACGATCCAACCCTCCTCTATATTGATGAACTGCTGAAGGACAGCGTCCTTCAACACCGGTTCATGAAAGGTGTTCATGACACGGTCGAAAACTCACGGCGGATGAGAGCGCGCCCCAATTTTTTCGAGGCACCTATTCCGCGTCCTTTATTTCGTCCCATTTTTTCCGGGACCAGATTTCGAAGGACTCAAAACTGCCCACCAGCACCACTTCCTTGTCGAGGTCCGCGATATCGCGATGGGTGCCGGGGATCAGGATCTTCCCGGATTTGATTTCGCATTCCACCGCCCGGGAAGAGATTTTGCGTTTTTTGTCGCGGTCGTCTTTATCAAACGGATCCAGCCCTTTCAGTCGTTCGCGGTTGATCTCCCATTCGGGCTGGGGAAACACGATCAAGTAATGGCTCATCGCCGTGACCACCAGGTGGGAGCCATACTCCCGCTCCAGAACCGCGCGGAACTTGGCCGGGACGTTAAACCGTCCTTTGTCGTCCAGGCTCACATTGTAGGTTCCAAGAAATCCGCTCATACCGACCCAATAAACCTTTAAACTATGACATTAAATTACACTTTATGACACTATGAGACACAATCCTAACATATTGAGACAATCTGTCAACAATAAATGTAAGAAAATTAGGTGGTTAGAAAATTCCAGGGGTCTGGAAAATTGGGGGTGAAAAAGGGGGAGGGGAGCAATAGGAGTAATCTATATTATAAGGAAGGTTTGGAAGTGGATTGGGGAAGGGGGACCGGGTTGATCCCGATCCGCCGGGACGGTTTTCCTGAAATCGGGGAAGCCCCTATCGCCGGTGTGGGATTTGGAGAGGGGGAGGTGGGGGCGGATTTATTTTGACTTTCTTAAATTACGGGTGATAGTATAAAAGTGCCGCAAGTGCAAATCCTGATTGAATTTATTCGATTGATTTTATTCATTTTAAAGGTCGATTGAGGGGCCGGATGAATCATAAAAAGGTAAAGTTTGCCATTGGAAGTGTTTTGGTTGTTTTCGCGATCGGGTACCTGATTTCCGCCGGGATCAGCAGTACGTCCCAGTATTTTTTTACCGTGGATGAACTGTTGGCGCAGAAGGTGGCGTATACCGGTGCAGGGCTTAAGGTCAAGGGACGGGTGGTGAACGGTTCTATTGCGCGGGACCCGGCCGACCAATTGTTGACCCGGTTTTCCATTCAGGAAAAAACCGGTAAGCTCCTGGTCGTCTATAAAGGGATCACTCCCGATATGTTCCAGGACGGGGGAGAGGTGGTGGTTGAAGGAACGCTTTCCCGGGATGGCACGTTTCATGCCAATGTGCTCATGACGAGCTGTCCCTCCAAATATGAAGCGGAGAAGGAAGAGGGGAAAACTCATCCAGGGTCCGTTCCGGTCCCCGGCACGGAACCCGAAACTCCAGACTTTAACAAGGTGGGATCCGGGTCCAAGACCCGGGTCTGATCCGGACCGGCCCCGCAGGCCCTCCTCGCTTCAATTCCAGAAGCAATTCCTTGGGTCCATCGTGAACTCGCGGCCAGCTTGCTGGCGCGTCTGGTTATAATGAAAGTTTTGAACTATGAACGATTTAGGTGAGTTTGCCTTGATGGTCGCCCTGGCGACCGCCCTTTACGGGTGTATCGGTTACGTCCTGGCCGCGCGCGGCAACCGGCTCGACCTGTATCTCAGCGCCGACAAAACCCCGGTCATCGTTTGGGGATGCGTGGTGGTTGCGTCCATCGCGTTGTGGAAGGCCTTTATGGTCGACGATTTCAGCCTCGAGTACGTTTGGGCGTATTCCAATCGTGACCTGGATGTGTTTTACAAGGTCTCCTCCTTTTGGGGGGGGCAGAAAGGCTCATTGCTGTTCTGGACCCTGCTTCTCACGTCCTACATGGTGGTGGTGTATTTCCAGAACCGAAAGCGCAACGCCAAGTTGGTGCCTTATGCCCTGGTGGTCATGCTTACCATCACCCTATTTTTTCTGGTTCTCCTCAACTTTTCCACCAACCCGTTCGAGCGGATTCCCTTGCCCCCTGAAGACGGAAGGGGATTGAATCCGCTTCTGCAGAATTACTGGATGGTCATCCATCCCCCGACGCTTTACCTCGGGTACGTGGGGTTCACCGTGCCGTTTGCTTTCGCCCTGGCGGCGCTCATCACGAAAAATCTCGACGACAGCTGGATTCGCCTGACGCGCAAATGGACGCTGATTTCCTGGTTTTTCCTCTGCATGGGCAATCTGTTCGGCGCGCATTGGGCCTATCTGGAGTTGGGATGGGGCGGTTACTGGGCGTGGGATCCGGTGGAAAACGCCGCATTCATGCCCCTGATCATCGCCACCGCCTATTTGCATTCGGTGATGATCCAGGAAAAAAAGGACATGATGAAAGTGTGGAACATGTCCCTCATTCTCCTCACTTTCGTGATGACGATTTTCGGGACCTTCATCACGCGGAGCGGCTTGATCCAGTCAGTGCATACCTTCGACGAAGCCACGCTGGGATATTATTTTCTCGCATTTCTCGGGGTGATCATCGTCATCTGTGTTTCCCTGATCGCCAGCCGCCTGCCCCTGCTGAGGAGCAAGAACGAACTCGATTCGTTTCTATCCCGCGAAAGCAGTTTTCTGTTCAACAATCTCGTTCTACTGGGGATCGCGTTCGCGACCTTCTGGGGAACGATCTTCCCGATCGTTTCCGAGGCCGTGCGGGGGATCAAGATCACCGTCGGTCCGCCATTTTACAATCAGGTCAACGTCCCGATCGGCTTGGTGTTGCTGGCCTTGATTGGTATCGGGCCGGTCATTGCGTGGCGCCGGGCGACCTGGGCGCATCTGAGGAAAAACTTTTTCAAGCCCGTCCTGATCGCCCTGGTTTTTGGAGTGGGATTGTGGATTTGGGCCTTGCCCTCCAACCGTGCCGAAGTTTATTCGTTCATTGCGTTTGTGCTGTGCGTATTCGTCATGTCGACGATCATCATCGAGTTTTTAAAAGGAACGCTGGCGCGGTCCCATCTTCACGAAGAGACGCCGCTCCAGGCGCTGGGATCCCTCGTGTGGAGGAGCAAATCCCGATATGGGGGATACATCGTGCATGTGGGCGTGGTGTTCATCTTTGCGGGAATTGCCGGGTCCCAGGCCTATGGAACGCATATCGAACAGCATGTCAAGGTCGGGGAAAGTCTCCAGATCCGCGATTATACGCTGAAGTACGAACGGTTGGGTTTTATCCAGGAAAACCCGACCAAGACGCGGGCCGTGGCGCAGTTGGGGGTTTACCAGAACGGCCGCCGGGTGTGGACCGGCCAGCCGGAAAAGGAGTTTTACAAGGGACAGAACCAGCCGGTTTCCGAAGTGGATGTCCGCTCCACCTGGAAAGAGGATTTATATATTATCCTGGCCGATTTCAAGGAAGACGATTCGGCCACGTTGAAAATTTACCTGAACCCGATGGTGAGCTGGATCTGGATGGGAGCGTGGATCATTGCGTTCGGCACGACCGTTTCGGTTTGGCCCGACCGGTTGGAAGCGCGCCGCCGCCTGGAGCGCATGAAGGTCCAGGACGCGGTGTTCTCTCCGGCGCAGGAGTGAAGTCGATGAGACGACTGTTTTCCACATGGATTGTTCTCGCGGTTCTATTCCTGGGAGTCGCCGCGCCGGCCGGGGCCGCGTCGATGCTGGCCGATCTCGAAAACGCCCTCATGTGCAAATGCAAGGACAAGTGCGGCAAAGTCCTGATCAATTGCACCTGCGATACGTCGAATAAGACCCGGGCCGACTTCCAGAAGCTTCTCGACTCCGGTCTGACGGTTCAGCAGATCGTTCAACAACAGGTCGCCCTGCATGGCGAAACAATACTCTCCGCGCCCACCAAAATTGGATTTAACCTGACCGCCTGGGTGACTCCGTTTGCCGCCATCCTGGTGGGCGGGTACGGAGTGCGCCGAATCCTTAATGCCTGGATCCGCGGAAAAAAAGCCGGGACCCCGGCATCGGGTGAGAAATCCCCCGACCCCCAAGAACCTATTTCCTCAAACTACTCCCGCCGTCTGCAGGAGGAATTGGACAAGTTAGAAATCTGAGGATGAATCTCGTCCATTTCATTGAACTACTCCTGGTGGTGGGTATATTGATCGTGGTCGGATTTCCCCTGTTCGGGAAAATCGCCAGGAAACAGGCATTCTCTGCCGTCGATCCGCTGGGAGAAGAATTCAAGCATCTGCTCGTCCGCAAGGAGGAAGTGCTCCTGTCCATCAAGGAGCTCGAGTTCGATTTCAAGACCGACAAGATGTCTCCTGCAGATTATGATGAGATGCGGCAGAAGCTGGAGGGCGAGGCGTTAACCCTCATGGAACGCCTGGACGAATTAGAGCGGCGGAAAAAGAAAGGCGGTAAATCATAAGCGACCTCTCGAGTCTCACGCCAGCGCGATCGCCCGGACCGGAGGCGGGTGACCGTTCCCCCTCCCCGTTCGCCGTTCAGGCCCGCGACCTGCGCAAGTATTTCGGCATGCTCCGGGCGCTCGATGGAGTCAGTTTCGATCTGTCCCCGGGCGCCTTCCTTACCATTTTCGGGGCCAACGGTGCCGGCAAAACCACCCTGCTCAACATTCTTTCGGGACTGACCCGGCCCACCTCGGGAACCGCCATCGTTGCGGGGCACGACGCCACCCGCGGAGATCCTCACTTGATGAAGAAGATCGGGGTGATCTCCCACGCTTCCTGCCTTTACGCCGACCTGTCCCCGCTGGAGAACCTGGTGTTCTATGCTAGAATGTACGGACTGGAAGATCCGGAAGACACCGCGGTTAAAGCCATCGAGCGGGTGGGATTGAAGGCCCGCATCCATGACCGCGTGAGAACCTTTTCGCGGGGTATGCTTCAACGCCTCTCCATTGCCCGGGCGACGCTTCACGATCCGGAGGTGCTGTTCCTGGACGAACCGTTCACCGGTCTCGATCCGCGGGCTTCGAGCCAGCTCAAGGAATACCTCCGTGCGCTTCATACCGGCCACCGCACCATTCTCATGACCACCCATGACATATCCTGCGGACTGGAAATGTCGGACCGGGTGGCGGTGCAGGTAAAGGGGCGTTTCGCTTTCCTGGAGCACATCGACAACGTGGAAAAAAACGGGTTTGAAAAAATGTACCTGGAAATGATGGGATGAACCGTTCCGAAGGTGGAGAACGTCCAGGATCGTCCATATTTCCTTTCCCGCTCCGGGTCCCCGAGCTATGCGCCAATATTTGAACCAGGTTACCGCCATCATCTGGAAAGATTTTGCGGTCGAGTTGAAAACGCGCGAGCTGTTCAGCACGATGTTTGTGTTTGCGGTTCTCGTGATCCTTATTTTCGTGTTCACGGTCGATCTCAGTATCGTCAATGTAAACGAAGTGGGGCCCGGAATCTTGTGGGTCGCTTTTCTTTTTTCCGGGACCATCGGGCTGAACCGTTCTTTCATGCTGGAGAAGGAGAATGGCTGTCTCCAAGGGTTGATGCTCACCCCGATCGACCGGACCGCGCTGTATTTCGGCAAGATGCTCAGCAATCTGGCGTTTCTGCTCATCATGGAGGCCCTGCTCCTTCCCCTGTTCATGGTGTTTTTCAACGTGGACCTGTTCCGCAACCTGGGATCTCTCCTGCTGGTCATCTTGATCGGTACGGTGGGATTTTGCGCGTTGGGAACTTTATTGTCATCGTTGGCGGGCCACCTGAAGACCCGGGATATCATGCTCCCGATCCTTCTCTATCCCCTCATTGTCCCCATCGCCATTGGGGCGGTGCGGATGACCAGCAAGGTGCTGATGGGCGAGCCGCTTTCGGAAATGTGGAACTGGGTGGGATTGACCCTGAGTTTTGATATCATTTATATCGGGGTTTCCATTATGACTATCGATCACGTTTTGGAGGAATAAAGGAATGGATCACCTCGGCTTCCTGTTTGCCGCCAACGTCTTTGTCTGGGGAGGAATTCTGCTTTATATTTTTACGCTGAAAAAACGTCAGCAGGCGCTCCGGAAGGATCTTGAATTGTTGAAGGCCAGTTTGAACAAGGATTCGGAATCATGAACGAGGAGACTTCCGCCCCGGAAGAGAGCGGCCACGTTCTGTTCTGGCTGACCTGCGCGGGGCTGGCGACGGCCCTGTGGGCCATTTTTCTGTTCGTGCCCACCGAAAAGACCGAGGGAGCGGTTCAGCGGATCATGTATTTTCATATCCCGTCGGCGTGGCTGGCCTTCTTCGCATTTTTTATCGTCTTCGTCTCCAGCATCCTGTTCTTGTGGAAAAAAGACCGCGAGTGGGACATTTACGCCCAGTCCTCCGCGGAGATCGGCGTGGTGTTCTGTTCCCTGGTTCTCATCACCGGGCCCATTTGGGCCAAACCGATCTGGGGGGCCTGGTGGGTGTGGGATGCCCGGCTGACGTCCACTCTCATCCTGTGGCTGATCTATGTGGCCTATCTCATGTTGAGGGGACACGTGGAATCGGGATCCGCGCGTGCCCGCTATGCGGCGGTGGTCGGCATTGCGGGTTTCCTGGATATCCCCCTCATTCATTTCTCGGTCCTCTGGTGGCGGACCTTCCATCCCAAGCCGAAAATCATTTCCGCCGAGGGTCTGGGAACGGGAATGGATACCACCATGCTGGTGACCCTCCTCCTGTCGCTGGGTGCATTCACCCTGCTTTATTTCCTCCTGTTGGGGCAGAGGATCGAAATCGAGAAAACGAAAGATGAAATCGACCACCTTAAAAAGGAAAGACTTTACTCCCATTAAGCTCGCCGGGTTGTTCCTCCTCCTGTTTTGCGGGGCGATCCTGATGTTCTTCGAGCATTTCCGGGAGTCTCCGTTCACGCAAGACGACGTTCGATCTCAGGAACGCATGGATCAGGAGCGGGCGGAAGTGGGATACCTGGCGCCGCGTTTCACCCTTCGCAACCTGGCGGGCAACCGCGTGGATCTCGGAGATTTCAAGGGCAAGGTGGTGGTGGTCAACTTCTGGGCCACCTGGTGCGCTCCCTGCCGGGTGGAGATGCCGTCCTTCGAATCCCTTTACCGGCGCTACCGGTCGGAGGACCTGACCGTCCTCGCGATCAGCATCGACAAGAACCATGATGAAGCGATCCGCGATTTTGTGAACCAGTACAACCTCTCCTTTCCTGTACTGCTGGACACGGAGGGGCAGGCGGAACGGCTTTATCCCTCGCAAACCATTCCCTTCACCTATGTGATCGGCCGCGACGGCAGGGTGGTCGCCCGGGTGGACGGGGCGAAAAACTGGGAATCCGCGGAGACCTTTGAAGCGATCGAATATCTTCTGAAAAAATCCTGAATTTTCCCGAAACCCGAAGAGGTTCCAACGGGGACCTCCGAGCCTTGCACGCGGTTTCCATGAGGGGCGGGCGAATCGACCGTATGGGAAATCCCCGATGATCCAGGGTGGCCCGAAGAGGGAAGCATGCCCAACGAGCAAGAGGCGCTTCAAGCCAACGAACTTTTTTACCGTGCTTTCAACGAACGGGACATCGAATTGATGGCCCGAATCTGGGACAATGATCCCCTGGCGTTGTGCATCCACCCCGGATGGGAGGCCATTTGCGGGTACTCCGCCATCCTGAAAAGCTGGGTCGATATTTTCCATAGCGGCGAAGGATTGGAGCTCAGCCTTTCCGATGTAAAAATTGTCGTTTCCCACGACCTGGCCTGGGTCAATTGCCAGGAGAATTTATTTTCCATGTCGTTGCGGGGAGTGCACGCCTCCCGCGTTCATGCCACCAACCTGTACCGCCGGACACATGGAACCTGGCGGATGATCCTGCATCATGCTTCGGCCGTACCGCAAATCCTGCCTGAATGACCGATCATTCCTGGATCGGGTTGCCGGGGAATCCTGTTTTTCGCAAATTTCTGTTAGAATGGGATGACACCAACCGACGCGGAGCTGATCCATGCTCGAACCGGAACTGCGCAGGGAAATCGCGAAACTGAAAGACGCCATGCAGGAGATGGAAGATCCGTTATGCGGCCAGCGGCGGCATCCCATCGAAAATTACGGGATCATCGGCAACATGCATACCGCCGCCCTCGTCGGCATTGACGGAGCCATCGACTGGTTCTGTTTCCCCTATTTCGATTCGCCCAGCATTTTCGGCGCATTGCTCGACCGCAGGCGCGGAGGTTACTTTCGCGTCGCGCCGATCGGAGATTTCAACCGGAAGCAGATGTATCGTCCGGACACGAACGTCCTGGTCACGCGGTTTCTCCATACGCGGGGGGTTGGCGAGGTGACCGACTTCATGCCCATGGGTTTTCGCCAGGACGACACCGCGGGCTGGGCGGAGTCGTGCCAGATCATCCGCATGGTTCGCGTGGTGCGCGGCGAGCTGAAATTTCAGGTGCGCTGTTTTCCCGCGTTCGATTATGGCCGAAAAGAGCACAAGACCCTGTTGAAACCCGATGGGGTGGTGTTTGAAACGGGGGATCTTGCGCTTGTCCTTCATTCCCACGTTCCCCTCAAGATCGAGGGGACCGGGGTGACCGCAGAGTTCACCCTCAAAGCGGGCGAGACGCATTATTTTCTGGTCAAGGGGTGTGAAGAGGATCAAGCCCACGACACCTGCAAGCTGGAACGAAACGCGACCGACCTGTTTCACCGAACCTGCGACTGCTGGCGCGCCTGGCTGGCGAACAGCAATTACCGGGGCCGGTGGCGGGAGATGGTCAACCGGTCGGCGCTGACCCTGAAGCTTCTGACCTTCAAACCCACCGGGGCCATCGTGGCCGCCCCCACCACCAGCCTTCCCGAACAGCCGGGAGGAGAACGCAACTGGGATTACCGCTTTACCTGGATCCGGGACGCAAGTTTCACCCTGTACTCCCTGCTTCGTCTCGGGTTTACCGACGAGGCGAATGCGTTCATGCATTGGCTTGAGGAACGGTGCCGGGAGCTCAATCCCGACGGGTCCCTGCAAATCATGTATGGGATTCGCGGAGAGCACGAACTTCCGGAGCAGGAATTGACCCATCTCACCGGGTGGAACCATTCCCAGCCCGTCCGCATCGGGAATAATGCTTTTCGTCAACTGCAACTCGACATTTATGGCGAACTCATGGACTCGGTCTACCTGTATAACAAATATGGGCAACCGATTTCCTACGACCTTTGGGTGAACCTTCGGAGGTTGCTGAACTGGGTCTGCGACCATTGGATGGAGAAGGACGAAGGGATCTGGGAAGTGCGGAGCGAACCTCAGCATTTCGTCTACTCCAAGGTGATGTGCTGGGTTGCGCTCGACCGCGGCCTCCGTCTCGCCGAAAAGCGGAGCTTTCCCGCCGATCGGCAACGGTGGGAGAACATCCGCGACCAAATCTATGAAGAGGTGATGGAGAAGGGGTGGGATCGGGAACTCAAATGCTTCGTACAGTCTTACGGTTCGAAAACTCTGGACGCAAGCGTCCTCGTCATGCCTCTGGTGAAATTCATCTCTCCCACCGATCCGCGAATGTTGTCTACAATCGATGCGATCATGGACCACCTGGTTTCGGACAGCCTGGTCTACCGCTACCGTGTGGGCGACGGTTATTCGGACGGGTTGCGGGGGGATGAAGGAACCTTCTCCATGTGCACGTTCTGGCTGGTGGAGGCCTTAACGCGGGCGGGCCGACTGCACGATGCGCGTATGATTTTTGAAAAAATGCTGACGTTCGCCAACCACCTCGGGCTCTTCGCCGAACAGGTGGGTTTGCGCGGGGAACAATTGGGGAACTACCCCCAGGGATTCACCCACCTGGCCCTGATCAGCGCGGCGTACAATCTGGATCGGGCGCTTGGCAAGGAAGGATGAGGTGGCGCGCCCTGGGCTGACCGTCTCTCAGGTCCTCAAGTGGCACGCGGCGAAATGGCCGGGGGCGATTTCTTTCAACTGGGGCACGCGCGTTTCACATTCTTTTTCCTTGAGGGGGCACCGGGAATGGAAGGCGCAACCGCCCGGTACGTTGGCCGGCGTGGGAAGGTCGCCCCGAACGATTTTTCGTTTTTCCCGCCGTCCCGATTCCAGCCGCGGTATCGCCTCCAACAGAGCTTCGGTGTAAGGGTGCCGGGGCGAGGTGTACAGGGCCCGGCTGTCGGCCATTTCCACGATCTTCCCCAGGTACATCACCGCGACCCGGTCGCAAAAATATTCCACCACCGCCATGTCATGAGAGATGAACAGGAAAGCGATTTTCATCGTTTCCTTGAGATCGAGTAACAGATTGAGAACCTGGGCGCGGATGGATACGTCCAGCGCCGAGACCGGTTCGTCGGCGACCACCAGCCGGGGATTGAGCGCGATGGCCCGGGCGACGCCAAGGCGCTGAAGTTGCCCGCCGCTGAACTCATGGGGGAATCGTCCCGCATGCTCTGCGGAAAGCCCTACCCGCTGAAGAAGCCAGTCGATGCGCTCGGCGATCTGTTGCTCATTGCGAATCCCGTGGATGACAAAGGGCTCGCGGAGAATGTCCTTCACCCGCCGTTTGGGATTGAGTGAGGC
>Ga0066640_10000928_pt1 | contig 17575 bp, 17 predicted proteins | sample CryGeyCG2114_020_2_FD_59505 | JGI IMG/M metagenome (GOLD analysis project Ga0066640, IMG submission 59505) | Groundwater microbial communities from aquifer - Crystal Geyser CG11_big_fil_rev_8/21/14_0.20 | ecosystem: Environmental > Aquatic > Deep subsurface > Groundwater | place: USA: Utah... | reverse complement strand
CAAGAATTGATTAAACCTTCGAAGGTTCAAGTTAACTCCGGTAGGAATGAGGCAACAAGTGCAAGGATTGTGGTTGAGCCTCTTGAGCGTGGATTCGGTATTACTATAGGTAACGCTTTAAGGAGAGTGTTGCTTTCGTCTTTGCAGGGTGCCGCTATTACTGCTGTGAAAATAGAAGGTGTTGTGCACGAATTCGGTTCTATTGAGGGCGTGCGCGAAGATGTTACCGATGTTATTCTTAACCTCAAGTCAGTTGTTGTTAGAATGGATTCGGCTGATAGAAAACGCGTTTCAATTGATGTTGAGGGGCCTTGCGCTGTTACAGCGGGCATGATTCAATGTGGTGCCGATATTGAAATAGTTAATAAGGATCTTGTTCTTTGCCACTTAAACGAAGGTAATAAGCTTGTTGCTGAGTTAATCGTAGAGTCCGGTAAAGGCTACGTTCCATCTAGTCAGAATCGTCCTGCTGATGCTCCTATCGGTCTTATTCCTATTGATTCGCTATTTAGTCCGGTAAGACAGGTGTCATATAAAGTTGAAAATAGCCGTGTAGGCCGTGTAACCGACTATGACAAGTTGTTCTTAGATGTTGAAACTGATGGAACAATTACACCTGAAATGTCTGTAGCTTTAGCTGCCAGAATTATTCAGGATCAGTTAAATACATTTATAAGCTTCGAGGAAGTTGCTGAAGAAGAAGAAACCGCTGAAGAAATTTTGAGCTTTGATAGAAATCTATTGAAGAAAGTTGATGAGTTAGAGCTTTCTGTGCGTTCTCAAAATTGCCTGAAAAACGATAATATCGTTTATATAGGTGATCTTGTTATGAAAACCGAAGGTGAGATGCTTAAAACTCCGAATTTCGGTCGCAAGTCGTTAAATGAAATAAAAGAAGTTCTTGCCAATCTTGGCTTGAGATTCGGTATGGATGTAGATGGTTGGCCACCTGAAAATATTGAAGAGTTGGCAAAAAAATTCGAAGATCCATTTTAAAAACAAGCTATAGTAACTGTTATCGATTCAATTATTATAAGAGAAATTACTAGTAACTAACTATTAGCATCTAGTAACTAAAATTAAAGGGTAAAGCAATGCGTCACGGTATAAAAGGTCGTAAGTTAAACAGAAATAAAGCTCATAGAAGATCTTTATTTGCAAACATGGCTACCAGTCTTATTTTGCATGAGCAAATTAAAACCACGGTTCCAAAAGCAAAAGAGATTCGTCCTATCGTTGAAAAGTTGGTTACTCTTGCTAAGAGAGGTGATCTTCACGCTCGTCGTCAAGCTCTTGCTTTTTTGTATGATGAAGAGGCTGTAAGAAAGTTGTTTGCAGTACTTGGTGGTCGCTATAAAGAGCGTCAGGGTGGTTATACAAGAATTATTAAAGCCGGTTTTCGTTATGGTGATAACGCACCGGTAGCTTTTATTGAATTTGTAGATCGTGATGAGTCGGAAAAAGGTAAATATTGTGTTCCTACTCAAAACGAAAATGATGAAGAGGTTGCTGCTTAATTGTAAATAATCATTCTAGAAGGTATCAGATGTCAGTAATAAGAAATTTTTTATTAATAATATTATCGGTTCTTGTAATGACTAACACAGCAAACGCGGTTTCATCAGATAATAATTCTGAAGATGATTTAAAAAAATTGGAAAACACTCTATATCTAGAGCTTAAATACGGGAAAGTAGCAATTGAATTGCTTCCTGAGGTTGCCCCGAATCATGTTGAACGTATTAAAGAGCTGGCTCGCGAAGGCTTTTATGACGGTATTGTGTTTCACCGTGTAATTGATGGATTTATGGCTCAGACAGGTGACCCTACCGGTACTGGAATGGGTGGTTCTGATAAGCCTGATCTTCAAGCCGAGTTCTCCGATATTCCTCATGAGCGTGGTGTTTTATCTATGGCGCGCTCTGCAAATCCTAATAGTGCTAACAGCCAGTTCTTTATTGTATTGGAAGACTCTTATTTTTTAGATGGTAAATATACGGTTTTCGGTAAAGTTACTGAAGGCATGGAATATGTCGATGATATTAAGAAGGGTGATCCTCGCAATAATGGTGCTGTAAGTGACCCTGATAAAATTATATCTTTGAAAGTTGCTATTGATACCGTAGAGCAATAATGCTTGTCAGTGAGTTTGATTTTTCTTTAAATAAAGAATTAATAGCAACCGAGCCTGCAAACCCTAGAGATTCAGCTAAGCTACTTGATGCCTCGTCATCAATATCAGATCGCATTATTAGAGATTTTCCAAGCCTACTAAAACCCAATGATGTATTAGTATTTAATGATACCAAGGTTATTCCGGCTCGCTTGTTGGGTGTGCGTGGCCAAGCCAAGGTCGAAATTACCCTTCATAAACAAATATCAGATGCGGTATGGAAAGTTTTTGCGCGCCCTGCAAAAAAACTTCATGTGGGAGAAACCTTTCGAATATCTGATGATTTTTCTGCTGTTGTTTTAGAAAAAAATCAAGGTGAAGTAACCTTGCAGTTCAACGTGCAGGGCGAGGATTTTTACGAAAAGTTGCATCGTTATGGCGCTCCGCCTTTGCCGCCTTATATAGAGCGTAAGGATGGTATAAAATCTGAAGATGTGGAAGATTATCAGACGGTTTATGCCAAAAACAGAGGAGCGGTTGCGGCTCCTACCGCAGGCTTGCATTTTACTGATGACTTACTTGCTCAAATAGAAGAAGTTGGTGTAAAGAAAGTTTTTGTAACTTTGCATGTGGGTGCGGGAACTTTTCTTCCCGTTAAGGTCGACGATACTAAGGATCATGAAATGCATTCTGAATATTGCATTTTGTCTAAAGAGGCGGCTGAGACTATAAACACGGCACGTAAAAATGGCGGACGCGTCATAGCCGTAGGCACTACTTCTTTGCGACTTCTCGAGAGCTTCGCAAATGATGATGGCACATTAAATGCACAAGAGGGGGATACCGATATATTTATAACTCCCGGTTATAAGTTTAAAATTGTAGATGCAATGCTTACTAATTTCCACCTTCCAAAATCCACATTGTTTATGCTTGTTTCCGCTTTTGCGGGTCTTGATAAAATGCGTGAAGTTTATGAGCATGCGATAGAAAATAAATATCGTTTTTATTCATATGGTGACGCCTGTTTTTTAACGCGTGTATAACAAATATATTAATTATAACCAATCAGGAATAGAATCTTTTGCTAGAATATCTTGATAAGTTTCTCTTTTGCGTATGACTGAGAATTTATTGCCATTAACCAGAACCTCAGGTGTTACCGGGCGTGTGTTATATTCAGATGACATAACTGCGCCGTAAGCTCCACAAGAACGGATCGCAATAAGTTCACCTTCGGAAAATTCAGGTAGATCACGATTTTTAGCAAAAACATCGCCGGTCTCGCAAATAGGCCCGACAATATCCATTGTAATTTTATTCCTGTCAGGGTTTTTAACAGATACAATATCATGATAGGCATCATATAGGGTGGGGCGTATAAGATCGTTCATTCCTGCGTCAATTATCAAAAAGTTTTTATGGTCTGTCTTTTTTATATAAGTGACTTCAGATACTAAAATTCCGGCATTGCCGCAGATTAACCGACCCGGTTCGAAAACAAGTTTGCACCCGAGTTCTTTTGTGGTTTCGATTACCATCCGGGCATATTCGGCAGGTGAGGGAATATCCTGCACTTTATAAGGAATGCCGAGACCTCCGCCCAAATCAAGGCGGATTATGTTGTGGCCTTTTGCGCGCAGTTCTTTTACCAGCCCCACAACTTTAGTAAAGGCGGCTTTAAAAGGGTCTAATGCTGTAAGTTGTGAGCCGATATGTGTTGCGACTCCTTGCACCTCAATTCCTTCTAACTCGGCTGCACGCGTGTACATATCCATAACAGATTCCCACGCTATACCGAATTTATCTTCTTTGCGCCCTGTAGATATTTTATCGTGACTGCCGGCATCTACATCAGGATTTATGCGAAAGGCTACTTTTGCTTTTTTGCCAAGTGATAGAGCAACTTCATTTATAGCCTCTAATTCAGGTGCGGATTCGATGTTGATCTGCATTATATCCTGCTCAAGCGCATATTTTATTTCAGAGCGTGTTTTGCCGACACCTGAGAAAACAATTTTGGAAGCGGGGATTCCTGCTGCAAGGCATCGTCTTATTTCGCCTTCTGAAACGCAGTCGCCACCTGCTCCTAAATTACCCAATGTCTGTAAAACCGCAATGTTGGAATTTGATTTTACAGCAAAACAAACCGTAGCATCAACAGGTGAAAAAGCCTCAGCAAAAACATTGTAATGCCGTGTAAGTGTTGCGGTTGAATAGCAATAAAAAGGTGTGCCAATCTGTCGGGCAATATCGGATATTGCAATCTCTTCTGCGTAAAGCTCGTTGTTTTTATAAGTAAAATGATCCATTAATTTGAGCTCTCCTGCTTTTCTTCTTTTGGTAGGTGTAAAGGCCCTTTAATGCCGCATGCGCCAATCATCAGGCTAAGAAGAGTAAGTGCTATAATTTTCTTAAACGCCATATTTTTTCCTTGCTTCTTTTATTGCTTTTTTGACATTTGCCGGGGCGGTTCCACCAAGGCTTGTTCTGCTGGCAACTGAATTTTCGACGCTTAAAACATCAAAAATATTTTTAGTAATCTTAGGCTCAACGCTTTGCATATCCTCTAAAGTCAGCTCATCAAGACGACATTGCTTTTCTTCGGCAAGTTTTACAATGCGCCCCGAAATGCTATGGCATTGACGGAAAGGCATATTAAGATTCTGTACCAGCCAGTCGGCAAGATCAGTTGCGGTTGAAAATCCGCGTGATGCGGCTTCTTTCATTTTTTCCTTATTTACTTTCATATCTGAAACCATGCCTATCATAGCGCTGATGCATATTGAAAGATTTTCCACAGCATCAAATACCGGCTCCTTATCTTCTTGCATGTCTTTGCTGTAGGTGAGTGAAAGACCTTTCATGACTGTAAGCAGGCCAACTAATGATCCAAATATACGGCCTGTTTTAGCACGCACTAATTCTGCGGCATCAGGGTTTCTCTTTTGTGGCATGATTGAGCTGCCTGAAGTAAAAGCGTCTGATAATTTTATCAAGTTAAAGTCTGCACTTGACCAAATTACTATCTCTTCAGCAAAGCGTGAAAGATGCATAGCAATGATTGATGAAGAGCTTAAAAATTCTATGGCAAAGTCACGGTCTGAAACCGAATCGATAGAATTTGATGTTGCATCCCTGAAACCCAGATCACGAGCTGTCATTTTGCGGTTTATCGGAAATGAAGTTCCGGCAAGGGCGGCCGCTCCTAACGGGCATTCGTTAAGGCGCTCATGTGCCCCGCGTAAGCGTGAGCGATCACGGCCTATCATCTCGACATAGGCTAGTAAATGATGGCCGAAAGTTACCGGCTGCGCCGTTTGCAAATGTGTAAAGCCCGGCATTATAGTGTCGTAATGTTCTTGCGCTAAATCTAGCATCACTTTCTGCAGGGTTTTTAAAGCTTCGTAAGTATTGTTAATGGCATCTCTTACGAACATTTTAAAATCGGTTGCCACCTGATCATTACGAGAACGCGCGGTATGTAGTTTTCCTGCTACTTCTCCGATAATATCCTTTAACCTTGACTCGATATTCATGTGAATATCTTCAAGAGAAGTTTTGAACTCAAAGCGTCCACGGGCAATTTCGGTATGAACTTTATTAAGCCCGTCTATTATTTTTTTTCCCTCTGCCGCTGTGAGTATTTTGCTTTTTACGAGCATCTGGCAATGAGCTATAGAGCCGCGTATATCATATTCATAAAGCTTCTTATCAAAATCAATAGATGCATTTATTTTTTCCATAACTTCAGACGGGCCTTTTTCAAAATGACCTCCCCAAAGTGGATTTGCTTTCTTGCTCGGCATGCGCATTACTCCATGATTATACTTGTCTGTTGATTTTATAGATGAAATTACCTAATAATTGAAGTTTATTTTATAATAGTATGAGTCATAAATGTTAAAAAGGTTTGTTTATATAGTTTGTTTTCTTAGTTTTTGCAGCCCATCTTTTGCATCAAACCTTAAAGATTATGAATTTGCCGACCCTAAAAAGCTCCCTGATTTTAATTTTGTGGATAAAAATAAAGATGTTGTAAGCCTTAATGATTTCTCCGGCAAAGTTGTTGTGCTTAATTTTTGGGCTACCTGGTGCAGGCCTTGTGTGGCCGAGATGCCTTCTTTAGACAAAATGGCTCGCAGCCTAGAGGGCAGAAATATTGTAGTTATACCTTTGTCAGTCGATTATAAAGGCGTTGATGTTATAAAGGAATTTTATAATCAAAATAAAATCAACAATCTGAATATATATTCAGATGAAAGAGGCCGGTCATTTAAATCATTTAACCTGAAGGCTCTTCCCACTACAATTATCATTAATAAAGAGGGAAGCGAAGTTGCTAGAGTTCTGGGTGAAATTGAGTGGAATTCAAGTGAAGTTAAGGAATATTTGCGTGAGCTTTCATTCCAGCAGTAAAACTACGATCATTGTTTGACATTGTTTAACTATCTAATAAACTATAATAGTCTATTATCCTTGTTTGGGAACTCAAGGAGTATACATTGTAATAAAAGGTATTTTATATGAGTGATTTGGTTTCCGTTAAAGATGTTCAGAAAAAGTTTGATAGTTTTTTCGCTGTAAGCGGAGTGTCATTCTCTGCCAAAAAGGGCGATGTGCTTGGTTTTTTGGGGCCCAATGGAGCCGGAAAAACTACAACTATGCGCATGATTGCAGGTTATTTACACCCGACAGCAGGTAAAATCGAAGTATGTGGAACGGATGTTATTGATAATCCGATAGAGATTCAGAAAAAAATCGGTTATTTGCCTGAAGGTGGGCCGTTATACGCGGATATGACTCCTGCATCTTTCTTGCGCTTTATTGGTGAGGTTAGGGGGCTTTCGGGGACATATCTTGATGAAAGAATAGAATATGTTGTAAAACATCTTAATATTGCCGATGTTTTTTATCAGACTATAGATACTTTATCTAAAGGTTATAAGCGCCGGGTTGCCTTGGCTCAGGCTATTATTCATGATCCTGAGGTTCTGATACTCGACGAGCCGACCGATGGCCTTGACCCTAACCAGAAGCATGAGGTTAGGGAGCTAATTACCTCAATGTCGAAAGATAAAGCTATTATTATATCTACTCATATTTTAGAAGAGGTTGAGGCAATTTGTAATAAGGCTATTATTATTGCAAAAGGAAAAATTGTCGCCTCAGGTACGCCCGAACAACTTGCTACCAAGTCCCCTAATCATAATGCTGTTGTTATAAAACTTAAAAAATCTCCGGCAGACAGGGTATTAAGTGATATTCTTCAGGTTAAGGGGGTTGAAAGAGTTACTGTTGAGGGAGCTAATAAGGTTGTGGCATTTTCCAAAGACGGCAAGGATATACTTGCTGATGTAGGTGATGCGGTGCGTAAGAAGAAAGTCGCTGTTGAAACTATTTATAACCGTAGTGGTGGCTTAAACGGGGCGTTCCGCGCTCTTACAAAAGATGTACAGGAAAGTTAGTCATTTTATTTAAGGTATTTTAAAAATGTGTAAAAATATTTCAGCTATTTTTAAGCGTGAGCTTACAGGATATTTTGAAACTCCCGTGGCATATGTGTTTATGGTGGTTTTTCTAATGTTATCGGGGATTTTTACCTTTTATATAGGTGGCTTTTATGAAATGAGAAGCGCGGATCTGACGGCTTTTTTCAATTGGCACCCATGGCTTTATTTGTTCTTGATACCGGCAATTTCGATGCGTCTTTGGTCTGAAGAGCGAAGAAACGGTACGATTGAGCTTCTTATGACTTTGCCCATAACAACATTTGAAGCTGTTATGGGAAAGTTTCTTGCCGCATGGTGTTTTATAGTAATATCGTTATTTCTGACATTTCCGATATGGCTTACGGTAAATTATTTAGGCGATCCGGATAACGGTGTTATATTGCTCAGTTATGTTGCCAGCATATTGATGGGTGGCGCTTTCTTATCGATAGGCGCCGGAGTTTCGGCTCTTACGGCGAATCAAGTGGTTTCGTTCGTAATTAGCGTTATGGTTTGCTTCCTTTTTATTGTTAGTGGGTTTCCGATGGTTCTTGATTTTTTCAGTTCAATGGGTTTGCCGCAATCAATCATCGATACGGTAAGCTCCCTTAGTTTTATGACTAATTTTGGAGAGATCTTAAAGGGTGTACTAAGTCTTAAGAATATAATATTTTTCGTGTCTATGATAGTGTTATGGCTTTTTGTTAATGTAGTAACCGTAGAAAATAGAAGGGCTTAAAACAAATGGAAAATATAAAGTTAAAAGTTACATATCTTGTTTTAATAGCGGTCGTTATTTTTTTCGCTGTAAACCTTATTGCGTCAAAGTCTCTCAATAAATATGAATTTGATATGACGCAAGAGAGTGTGTTTACATTATCTGAGGGTTCTAAAAAAGTTTTATCCGGTATTGATGAGCCGCTTAAGGTAACCTTTTTCTTTTCCAACAAAGCATCTGACGGGATTCCTGTTTTAAAATCCTATGGAACGAGAATCAGGGCTTTGCTTGAGCAATATGCCGATAATTCCGATGGTATGATAAAGCTTCAGGTTATTGATCCCGAGCCGTTTAGTGAGAAAGAGGATAAGGCCGTATCGTACGGTATAAAAGGAATTGATATAGATCAGATGGGAACCAAGGTTTATCTTGGTCTTGCGATTACCAATTCAATAGATGATGTAAAAACCATTCCTTTCATTTCTCCCGATAAGGAGAAATTTTTAGAATATGAGCTTACCCGCGCAATTTATGATCTTGCAAACCCAAGCCGCAAGACGGTTGGAATATTAAGCACCATTAAAATGGGCAGCGGTCCTATGCTTGGTATACCCGGGTTGGGCGGTAGCTCCTGGTTTGTGCTACAACAAATTTCTCAGATGTTCGAGACAAAAGAAATTGATGTAAATGCAACTAAAATTCCTTCAGATATTAATGTTTTGATGGTTGTGCAGCCAAGAATGTTAAATGAAGAGACTTTATATGCGATTGACCAATATGTATTAGGTGGCGGCCATGCGGTTTTCTTTGTTGATCCTAACAAAGAGGGGGGCGGAACAGGAAATCCTAATGATAGAGGATTTACTCGCGAGATTAATAAATTATTAAATAAATGGGGTGTTAACGTTTCTCCTAATCGTGTGATAGGTGATCGTATGGCGGCGCGTAAATATGATAAAGGAGCCGATAGTGAGAATAAGTGGAAGTATATGGATAATGTTACTTGGCTCGAGTTAAAGGGTGATAATATTAGCCGTGATGATGTTACTACGGTTTCACTTAAAACGATAAATATGAATACGGCAGGTGCTATTGAACCTTCTGAAGAAGGCGCAAATACAACGGTGAATCCTTTAATTAGAACCAATAAAACTACTATGAAAATTCCGGTTTTTAAGGTGAGAAATTCTCCGGATGTAAACGAGATGCTAAGAGGGTTCGTATCTGAAAGCAAAGAATATAATCTGGCTGTTCGTATTAGGGGCGATGTGCAGACGGCATTTCCTAATAAATCAGGTGAAAATCATTTAAGCAGCTCGGTTGAGCCGATAAATGTTGTGGTGGTTTCCGATACGGATATTTTACGCAATGAGAACTGGTCTAAAACACAGGAGGTGCAGGGCTATACGGTGGTTTCGCAATTTGCTGATAATGCCGCTTTTGTGCTTAACCTTATGGATAATATGACCGGAAGCAGCGAGCTTATGAACCTGCGGAGCAAGGGTGACACTAAGCGCCCGTTTGTAAAAGTAGATGAGTTAGAGCGTAAGGCGCAGGAAAATTACCTTAATAAAGAAAATGAGTTAAAAGACCGTCTAGCCAGAACGGAAGATCGCCTTGCGGCATTAAAAGAGCAGGCAGAAAGGCAGGCCGGCAGCAAGATTGCCCTTAAGGCTGAGCAGCAAAGGGAAATAACTCGTTTTAGTGATGAGATGATTAGAATAAGAAAGGAGCTGCGCAATGTTCAAGGTGAGCTACGCAAAGATATTGAAGATCTTGGCGGAACATTAAAATTCATCAATATTTGGCTGATGCCTATTTTAGTGGTTATTTTTGCATTTATAATATTTTATAGAAAAACAAAATATTCACACAGCCGTATGGAGGTGAAATAATAGTTATGAAAAATAAGAATCATTATATTATTTTAGCAATAATTGCCGTTGTTTTTGTTGTTTTAGCAGTTTTTACAGTTGATAAAAAAGCACAAGTCGAGGGCGTGAGAATCAGCGGGCCTTTCTTTCCTGATCTTGGTTCGGATGTAGATAATATTCAGGCGATGGCTATACAAAAAGACGCAAAGCAGGCCAAAGTTATTCTTGAGGGTGACAAATGGATTATACCGGAAAAATTTAATTATCCTGTAGAGGCGGCAAAAATACGCAATATGATATTAAGTGCCGCATCTTATAGAATTATTGAGAAAAAGACGGATAATCCGGATAGATTCAAGTTTTTAGGACTGGAAAATACGGATAAAGTGCAGGAAGATGGAAAAGCTACCCGCATTACTTTTATGGATAAATCGGGAACGATAGTTTATGCTGATTATATTAAAGGTGCTGAGGGGCGTAGTGGACGCATTGAAGATGGAAGTTCTTTATATGTAAGAAATGCTAATGAAAATCAGGCATATCTTGTTCGTGCCGAGTTTAAAGCGCCAATGAGTTTTCACGAAATATTAAGCCAGTCTGTTTATCATATAGACTCTGAACGTATTGCAAGAGCGACATTCATTCGCCCCGACGGTAATCGATTTGAAACGGCAAGATCCGATAAGGGACAGGATTTTAAAATAGTCGGGAATGAGAAAGACATTAAAGACCCGGTGCAGCAAAGTTTTATTTCCACTGTTTTAGAGGGAGCTTTTATAATAGGGGATGTATTGCCTGAAGATTATAAGGAATTTTCCAAGGATAAGACATACAGGAATGTTTATAAAACATTTGACGGACTTGAAGTTACCGTTAGAACCATTTATTTAGGTGGTGAGTACTGGGTTAAAATATCGGCATCCGGTAAAGATGCGGCAAAAGAAGAGGCCGATATAATAAATAGTTATGCTTCACCGTGGGTTTACCGGGTTGGTGAAAAAACCGGTAGGCTTCTTACTATTAGACTTTCAGATTTAGTAAAAGAAGAGAAGTAATATAGCAGGTTATGAATGAAAAAGGCTTCCAGTTCCGGTTTTTCTCTAGTTGAGATGTCTATTGTTATCGTGGTTATGGCTCTGATTGTAGCTGCCGCTATGCAGGGTGTTAATATGATTGAAAAAGCAAAGCTGCGTAATGTTTTGTCCGAGATATCTGATATAAAGATGGCCATAAATAGTTTTAAAACTAAATATGATAAATTGCCGGGAGATTTTGATAAAGCTGTAGCTTATTGGGGGGCAACAACGGAAAATGGCGATGCTGATGGGAAAATTGAGTTTGTAAACGGCAGCACTATTTATGAAGGATATAGGGCGTGGCAGCATCTTGCCTATGCGCAGATGGTAAAAACACCGTATTTAGGAACGGAAACTACGGGAGCTGCTGAGTTGGGCAAAGATGTTCCCGAGTCAAAAATCGGCGGCGGTTATTTTGTTGAATATGACATTTTCGGACTTACGGAAATGACATCCTTAGCTTTTGGTGTGCCCGTTGCAACATCGGTAGCACCAATATTGGTAAATGGCGTTATAACTCCTGCTCAGGCACAGGAGCTGGATAATAAAGTTGATGATGGTGAGCCAATGACCGGCACTGTTCGCGGTGCTGATGGTAACGGCTCTGCATCAAACACTTGTATAAATGCCGGAGCTGATACTACAGACGGCACATCTGATGATTATTATAATATAACATTAGATGGCAAAGATTGCACTATGGCCTTTAAATTACTAGATGGTTGAACCCCCCTGCTCTAAGTGCAACTCCCATCTCACATAAAGATTCTAAGCTGGGTGAATGAAGCTTATTTTTAGGAGCAAATGTAAAAGCATCGGGGTTTTGATCCCGATCGCACATGTCTTTAAGAGTATTAATCGTATTTGTTTTGAAAGAGCTTGTTTTTTGTTCTAACTCGACAATTTCTTGATCAATTAATTTTATTTGTAAGTTGGATAAAGCCTTATTAGTAATTTCTAATCCCTTTTCATCATCATAAGGTATTTCTATATAACCGTGAGTTTTATCAGAAATTTCTTTTGTCGATTTGCATTGTGGTAAAGGAGAAGTATAGTGATATTCACCTTGTTCCATTGTTGTTTTAATTTCCTCGCCTATTGCTGTTTCCAATAGATGGATAATGTCGTCTTTATTATTTTCATTGTGATTAAATGAAAAGGGGATGGATAATAAGTATAGGTTTCCTCGGTGGCTATAGGACACGCTATTAAAATCAATATAAACTTCGGTTTTTGTATTTTTTGGCATTTTCTTATCTTTTTAAATTATGATATTTTTACTAAAGCATGTTTCTTTTTACCGGCAGATAGTTTGATAACACCATCGGTATTAATGTCAAAGGTGGTTATTATTTGCGAATCATCGACAATTTTTTCATCATTAATTTTTGCTCCACCACCCTTAATAAGTCTTCGTGCAGCTCCGCCTGACTCTGCAAGCCCTGCCATATTAAGAATCTTAAAAGCCGGAATACCCGCATCTAACTCAGATTTAGAAATGTCAATTACAGGAAGGTCGTCACCGATTCCTCCTTGTTCAAATACTTTACGTGCGGTTTCTTCGGCTTTCGTTGATTCTGCTTCGCCGTGACAAAGGGCCGTTGCGCTATTTGCCAGAACTTTTTTCGCATCATTTATATTAGCGCCAGAATTGATCTTATTTTCAAGTGTTGCAATCTGATCAAGGTCAATATCAGTGAAAAAACGCATAAAACGCCATATATCAGCATCTTCAGTGTTGCGCCAGAATTGCCAGTAATCATAGGGAGATACACGGTCAGGGTTTAGCCACACGGCTCCTGCTGCTGTTTTACCCATTTTAGCGCCTGATGCCGTAGTAATCAGCGGTGTTGTAAGGCCGAATATTACATCTTCCGTTTTGTTGCCTGGGTTCAACCTGCGTTGGAGCTCGACACCATTTATGATATTCCCCCACTGGTCTGATCCGCCAAGTTGCAGGCGGCAACCGTAGCGTTTATTAAGCTCAACAAAATCATATGCCTGAAGAATCATATAATTGAACTCGATGAATGTCATAGGCTGCTCGCGGTCAATACGCAATTTGACGCTTTCATAACTAAGCATACGATTGATAGTAAAATGAGGCCCTATGTCGCGTAAAAAATTAATATAACCAAGTCCGGAAAGCCACTCGTCATTATTTACGAAGGTGCACTCGCCAAGCCCAAATTGCTCTAAAGAGCTTTTGATCCCCGCCATATTTTGAGCTATAATTTCATCGGTAATTACCGGGCGCGATTCATCTTTACCTGATGGATCCCCGACCTTTGTTGTGCCGCCTCCAAGTAAAATTATCGGATTATGCCCATGTTTTTTAAGCAGGCGCAAGATCATAATCTGTATTAGATTGCCTACATGCAGTGATGTTGCCGTGCAGTCAAAGCCTATATATGCGCTTATGCCTTTTCCCGATTGCTCGGCTTCACATAATAAATTATCCAGCGCTTCTTCGTCTGTGCATTGATGTAAGAAGCCGCGAGCCTGAAATTCTTGTAAAAATTTTGATTTAGCCATAATGCGCTATTATTTACATGAAAAACGTCTTGATGCCAAGCACAAAAGGGATATATTGACGTAACTTCGTTTATGAAAATACAGTCTTATGAAAAATCCTAAGAGCACAATATCAAAAATCCTCGATATGTTTTATGCAGGCAGTGGAGCAAAGCTGATTGTTTTGCTTATATCTATGGTTGTTGCCGCTATCTTGGAAATGGCCGGCGTTGGGCTTATAATGCCGTTCATCGCTATTATAGATAAGCCGGAAATAATTAACGAAAATGCCTATCTGTCATATATATACAACTTGTCGTCAGTTGAGTCGTATAAAGAATTTCTATTATTCTTTAGCGGTTTACTTGTGGTTTTTTATATAGTCAAAAATGCTTTTTTAAGTGCAATCATATATTGGCAGAGCGCGTTTTTATCCTTAAGTGAAGCTGAGCTTTCGAAAAACATACTGAAAAAATATTTATCAATGCCTTATTTGCGATATATAAACCGTAATAGCGCGGAGTTGGTTAATAATATATCGGTCGAAGTTTCTCTTCTTTTCGCAGGTCTTATAAAACCTGCGTTCTTTATTATATCAGATTGTTTTATAACTATAAGTATAATGGCCTTGCTGTTTTATGTTGCGCCTGTAGCGACCATATCTGTGGTGGTTTTAATATTAATTGTAACAGGTTTATTTTATTTGTTTTTAAGAAAGCCGTTAAGTGATCTTGGACATTCTCGTCAGTATAATAAAGAAAAAATGGTTCAGTGGATTAACCAAAGCCTTGGCAGCATGAAGGAGATTATTGTCAGTGGCAGAAGTGGTTTTTTCGCAAATAATTTCGCAAAACATGCAGATGAAATGGTGAAAACCCAGACATTTTATGAAACCGTTATTCAAATGCCCAGAATAGTTATTGAGACTTTCGGTGTTGTTCTGCTTATCGTGGTTATGATTGTTCTTATAAACAGTGGTGACAATTTTATTCCTACAATTTCTCTATTTGCTATGGCCGCGTTCCGTCTTATGCCTTCAATTAACAGAGCCACCTCATGTGCGACTAAGGTGCGTTATTACACAAAAACATTAAATACTTTGCATGATGATATGTTGGAAATATATCCGCCTACTAAAAAAGAAGGCGCTAAAGACGTTAGTTTTACAGGAGAAATATCGCTTAATAATATACATTTTGGCTATCAGGCCGGTGGCGATAATGTTTTAAACGGTGTGGATTTAAAAATAAAGAAAGGTACATCGGTCGGTATAATAGGGCCTTCCGGTGAAGGGAAATCTACTCTTGTTGATATTATATTGGGACTTATTGAGCCGCTAGAAGGCGCGGTTATGGTAGACGGGGTTAATATACGAGATAATTTAAGAAGCTGGCATAAGCATTTAAGTTATATGCCGCAATCGGTCTATTTAACGGACGATACTATCCGCAGGAACATTGCGCTGGGTGTGGCTGATGATGAAATTGACGATGAGTTGCTTTGGTTTTCTGCTAAACAGGCGCAATTAGATGGTTTTATAAATTCACAAAAGGAAGGGCTGGATACCATAGTCGGTGATAGGGGAGCCAGAATTTCCGGTGGGCAGAGACAGAGAATAGGCATAGCTCGCGCTCTTTATAACAGGCCGGATGTTCTTATATTAGATGAGGCCACCACGGCTCTTGACCCTGATACTGAGCAGCGTATTTGCGCAACTCTAAAAGAAATCGCAAAAGATATTACTATAATTGCCATATCTCATCAGCCTGCGTTAATTTCAATTGCCGATGAAGTCTATAGGTTAAAAGACGGTATGTTGGTAAAGAAATAATCAAGGAATATAGCGATTTATAGAATCTACTTCCATAGCATCATTGTAAGTTAAGTATAAATTACCCATATGTTTGTTATGTGTCGGCACAAACTCCCACAACGCCAGGCTGCTTATGCTTAAAACACCATTTGCCAGCGTTTCTTTAAAGCTCCTGTCTCTTCCTTTTTCATATTTATATATATAAAGTTTTCTGCCGTTGGTCATTGCAGCTATTTGCTCTGGTTTTCCGATTGTGCCATTAACAATTTTCATGCTTTCGCCAATTTGTATTTCACTAAAATCAGGTGGCATTTTTCCTGCCATTGATTTACTGACAGAACAGCCTGAAAGTAAATAAATTAATAAAATTGATGCGATAAACTTCATAATATGTTACACAGCTCTCGTTTATATGAAGTTATTGTAATTAAAACTTGTTAAATAAGTGTTAATTGCAAGTCTCCTATTTTGTGAGTGAGTTATGCCTTTAGAAGAAATTCCGGTTTTTTTGACGATTGACCAGTTGAACAAGATTGAAAAAGATTTTGATAAGATCAAGAGGTCGGCATCTTTTGAAGAAAAACTGGGGAAAGAAATTAAACGGCTGAATCAGCAATTTCCTGAGTTTTTTTCGCAAGATAAATGTGTTGCCAATTTAAATCCTAATATGGCAATAACAAAAATATTCGGTTTAGATGGTAAAGGAATGAGTTTTGCCGACATTCATAGTAAGCTATCGATGAGTTCTGTATATAAAGATATTTATCAGTGTCTGGCTTCTGATTCTGGAGAGGTTGCTATTAACCCAAAAGCTGTTCAATATTCTGCGTATAAAACGATAGACATTTATATAAAATACGAAGCTGTTAAATGTAAAGCTCCAATGGCTATTATTAGCCAATCTCTTGCAAGCCTACAATCTCAAGCTCATAGCCTTCAAGGCCAACAACCGACCTTTTAGAATTTGTAAGAAGCTTCATTTTTTTTACGCCAAGATCGAGCAAAATCTGCGCTCCTATTCCATAATCACGCAATTGCTGATTATTGGATTCTTTGTCATTAAGCCGCTTGCCTACTATGTCTGACAGGCTGCTTTTATTAGGTTCTCGAAGTAGAACTATGACTCCACAGCCTTCTTTTTCTATCATTTTCATGCTATTGTGAAGCTCATCCTGCTTATCGTCATATTTATCGCCTAAAACATCGTTCAGGATATTTAGAGCGTGCATACGAACAGGAACAACATCATTATTTTTAATATCGCCTTTTACAAGCACAACATGTTCGGCATATTCAATTTTATTTGCATAAACATACATTTTGAACTTGCCGCCATAGATGCTGTCTAGTGTAGTTTCTTGTTTGCGTTCCACAAGTTTGTCATTGCGTCTTCTATAGGCAATAAGATCGGCAATTGTGCCAAGTTTTAAATCATGTTCTCGTGCAAATTTAATAAGATCGGGCAGGCGAGCCATTGTGCCGTCGTCATTCATGATTTCGCATATAACTCCTGCAGGTTTAAGCCCTGCAAGGATAGATATATCAACGGCAGCTTCAGTGTGTCCTGCGCGCACCAAAACTCCGCCTTCGCGAGCTTCTAAGGGGAATACATGGCCCGGAGTTACAATGTCGGCAGAAGTTTTTTGTTCATTAATGGCCACTGAAATTGTGTGCGATCTATCTGCTGCTGAAATTCCCGTTGTAACGCCTTCGCGGGCTTCAATAGAAACGGTGAATGCGGTTTGGTGGCGGCAGCTATTATGGCGCGCCATAGGAGGCAGGCCAAGCTGCTCAATGCGTGACTTTGTCATTGCAAGACAAATAAGACCACGGCCATATTTTGCCATGAAGTTTATTGCTTTTGCATCTGCCATCTCAGCCGGGATTACAAGATCTCCCTCATTTTCTCTATCTTCATCATCGACAAGAATAAACATTTTTCCCTTATGGGCATCTTCGATTATTTCTTCTATCG
>Ga0066640_10000921_pt1 | contig 17666 bp, 18 predicted proteins | sample CryGeyCG2114_020_2_FD_59505 | JGI IMG/M metagenome (GOLD analysis project Ga0066640, IMG submission 59505) | Groundwater microbial communities from aquifer - Crystal Geyser CG11_big_fil_rev_8/21/14_0.20 | ecosystem: Environmental > Aquatic > Deep subsurface > Groundwater | place: USA: Utah... | reverse complement strand
AAGGGCGCGGGCGGAAAGGCCGCGGCGGACGGCGAAACCGCGTTGAACGCCAAGATTTCGGTTAACACGAGCGGCGGGCTCAAGGCGTGCGGCCACCCGGTCGGCGCGACCGGCGTCAAGCAAGTGGTTGAAGCGTGCTGGCAGTTGCGCGGCGAAGCCAAGGGCCGCCAGGTGGACGACGCCGAACACGCGTTGACCCAGAACGTGGGCGGTTCCGGGGCGACTTGCGTGATGCACATATTCAAGAGGGCCGACCGAAAATGAGGCATGCCTTGCCGTTGATTTGGAGGAAGAGCCTGGAGCGCTATCGGCTGATAGGCTGCAGTTGCGAGAACTGCGGGACGGATTACTTCCCGCCCCGCAAGGTTTGCCCCAAGTGCCGCCGCAAGGGCAAAATCGCGCCCAAGCAGATGCCGACCGAAGGCAAGGTTTACTCTTACAGCCTCGTGCACGCCGCGCCCAGCGGCTTCGAATTCGAGGCGCCGTACCACGTGGCGATAGTGGAGCTGGCGAACGGCGTGCGACTGCTCACGCAAATCGTCGATTCCGACGCCGCCAAGGTGAAAATCGGCGCGCCCGTCAAGATGGTGTTCCGCAAGATTTTCGAGGACGACTGCGAGGGCGTTATCGCCTACGGGTACAAATTTAAGGCCGTTTGAACCCCCGTTTTTCTTTGGCGCGCTTTTGCCGTCGCGTTTTTATTGTGCGCCTTGCTAACGGTTTCCATGGAGGACTGGCTGTGGTACGCGGTCGCCGCGATGCTCTTGCTCGCCGCCGCGAACCTGTCCCTGAAAACTTTCGTCAAGGATTACTCGCTGCCGCAGGGTTTGGACTACGGCGCGCTCGCGCTCGTCTTGCTTGGTTCCGCCCTGCTGGGTTTGGGCTGCATCCGCCTGCTGGGGCTCGACGGCAGCCTGCTGCAAACCGCGCTGCTAGTCGTGATGTTCTCGCTCGCCGGCTTCGCCTGCGTGGTGCTCGCGCTGCAAGGCGGCAAGGTGGCGCTGGTAACCGCGGTACTGAGCATGAGCACGGTCGTAGTCGCGCTTGCCAGCGTCCAGCTGTTCGGCGACAATTTCTCGGTCAAGGAGGCGCTTGCGTTGGCGTTTTCGGTAATCGCCCTGCTCGCGCTCGTAATCTAGTTTTTGCGGCTGGCGGCTCAGGCGCGCGGATTTATGCCGTTGACCTGCTCGTTAATCCAGTTCTTTTCCACGCCCTGCTTCTTCATTTCGTTGAGGCATTCGTTCTTAAGCGAGCAAGAGTTGCAGACGCGCCAATAAGCGCACTGGTAAAGCCACTTGCGCACGACCTTGTTTTTGACTGGCTTGGCGACGGGTTCTGCGTGAAAAACATCCGCGACCGCACGCGGCGCATCATGCTTGCGCTGAACGGTTTTTTTGACGAATTTCCGATGCCCGGCCATTGGAACCCCACCTGCGTTAATAAATACGCAAACAAGCTTATTAAAGGTTGTTATTGCCGAGTAGTAACATTATCTCTTTTTTGGCGGTTTCCAGCGCTTTTTGCGTTTTTTTGGGCTGCCCGTGGCTGCCTGCCGCGCACTCGTGCCCGCCCCCGCTGCCTCCGAACGCCTTGCCCGCTTTTTCCATTATCTTGCCCGCGGTTCCAGGCGCGCCCACGCGTTTCACGCAACTCATCTTGCCGTGCTCCTCGTCCACCGCGAGCGCGTAGTCGCAGCCCATTTCAACGAGTGCTGCAGCGGACTGCAACTCGAACGCCTTGGCGGCTGCGATCCCGATTGTAAACCTGCCATAACGCACCAGTTCCGCGGCTGCCACGGCTTTCTGGACCGCCTTGATTTCGCCGTATTCGCCGTTGGGCGTTGCCTTTGCCACGACCGCCGCGTAGTCGAGCCCGTCCGCCATTTGCGCCGCGGTCCTCAAAGTTTGCGAGTTCGCGGACTTGAAGAACGCCGAGTCGTGCAGCACTGCCGAAAGCAGCAGCGCCCGTTCGGTGGGTGACAGTCTTGCACCCAGCGCGTTGCACGCGTCGAAAACTATTTCCGCGCAACTCGCGCGCTCATGCTCTATGTGCGAATAATCCGCCTTCAAATGGTTGTTGTGGTAATGGTGGTCGATTGCGATTATTTTCTTGAACTTGTGCGGATCAACGCCGCCCAAAAGGTCGGCGTTGGACACGTCGACAAGCACGAGGTTGTCATACTTTTCCCCGCCGTACTCCAGAATCCCGCGGCCGTAGTTTTCGAGCACGCGCCAGGCCGAACCGGTGGGCCTGTCCGGCGTCCTCGCTTCCGCGTTTATCGCCCGCGCGAGCACGAGCGCGCAGGCGCACGCGTCCAAGTCCGCCGTCGCGTGCGTGAGCACGAGCGTGCTGCCTTGGAGTGCGGTCAGTTCGCGCGCGAGGCGCGCTATTCCCTTCACTCGCCTTTTGCGCCCCCGAACTCGGTTTCCAGCTTCTTCACCAGCGCCGCCAGCCGTTCGCGCGCCTGCTTCTCCTGCTTGTCTATGACTTTCGCGCGCAACTCGAGCGTTTCCGCCTCATTGGCGAGCTCTTCCTTGAGCGCCGTCTTGTCCTTCTCCACTAAAACAGAACCAGCGAAGCGGTAAACTTTGCCTTCGGCTTTTTCCACCGCCTCGACCGCCGCCTTGTTCTCCGCTTGTGCTACCGCCAGCTGCTGCTTTTGCATCATGAGCATCTGCATCTGCTGCTGGAGAGACTGGTAGTCTCCCAAGTCCTTTTTCTGGCCTTCAGTCAACTGTTGTTCCGCCATTTTCAACCAACCTCGTTTTCAGCACGGGGCCCACGCTTTCGCCTTCGTACTCGAAGGAAATCCGGTCCGCCGAAGCCTTGATTTTTACAGCACCGCCTTCTGGCTCTTCCAGAGCGAAAAGTTCCGCGATTTTTTCCCCTGCCTCATCCATCGCTTGCACGAACGCAGCGTGCGGCACCCTTTTTCCCTTGGTTTCGTTCCAGCGGATGCCGTCAATCGCAACCGACGGCTCGAGCCAGTCGCCCTCGTAAAACACGAGTTCCGCGGGGTTCCCGTTCTTCTCGTAAACCAGTAGCAGCCGCTTGTAGCCTTTTTTGCGCGCCCGTTCAACCATGTCGCCGAGGGGGCTTTTGCCGCGGTTGTCGCAGTCGCCCAGGAAGCGGCCCATCCAGCGGCTGAGCTTGCGCGTCAGCGCGCCCGGCTTGCGTGAAGTCGTTACGAACAGCATCTGTGCAACCTAACCCTTTTTCGCGCCCGCTATTAAACGGGTTTTGCTGGGAACGCCGGGGAGGAGATTCGAACTCCTGTGCCCCGAAGGGCACCGGTTTTCAAGACCGGCGCAATAACCGCTCTGCCACCCCGGCTCAGATTAGGCTTTTGTCGCGCTTCTTTAATGGGCGTTTCGTTGCCCTTCTTTTTAATGGACGTTTTTCTTCGGGAAGAAAAAAGTCCGCGCCAATAACCGCTCTGCCACCCCGGCTTTTCTTAGGATTATGAGCCCTTCTTTTTAATTGGGCTTTTGGTCTTCCAGCTCGCCGCGCCGGCAATTCTTTTATATTGCGGGCTTGCCAAATTTAATCATGGGCAAGCGAATCATCGCGTTTGAGGAAACGTCGCACGGCGTCGAATTCGCCAGCGTCGCCCTGCACGTCGACCTCAAAAAGGAGCTGGACTCCGGAAAGCCCATCGCTCCCGGTGTCTTGCAGCGTTTGTTGTCCGAAAACAAGTTTTTCGAGCCTTGGCAGCACGGGGGCAGGTTTTTTTCCGAGGAGCTTTCGAAACTTAAGCCCTCCGAAGTCAACGACAACCGCCGCGTCCAGCGGTTTTTGGAGGATTACCCCTACTACTTCCGCAGGCGCAACGGAAACCTGGTTTTGACCGACAAGGAGCACGGCTTCACGCTTTTCGGGATACCGTTCGGCAGGAAGCGCTTCAAGACGCGTTGAATACGAAGCGTTAAAATTAGTCGGCGGCTTGCTTATTTTGCGATGGTTAAAGTCGAGTCCGTGAAGAGGCGCAAACTGAAAGGCTTCGTGTACAACGCGACTACGGACACGGGGAACCTGTTTGTGAACGGGATTCTCGCGCACAATTCGGGAGGGCTGGGAACGCCGCCGCACCTGCGCCTCGCTCCCGGCGCAATCCACCGCGCCAACAAGGGCGTGCTCTTCATCGACGAGGTTTACGCGCTCTCGCCAAAATCGCAGCAAGAGCTGCTGACGGCGCTGCAAGAAAAAAAATACGCGATTACCGGGCAAAGCGAGTTGAGTTCGGGCGCGCTTGTGCAATCGGCACCCGTGCCTTGCGATTTCGTCCTCATTGCGGCGGGGAATTACGCGGACATCCGCCGCGTGCACCCAGCGCTGCGCAGCCGCATCCGCGGTTACGGCTACGAGGTGTACATGGAGGAGGCGATGGACGACACTCCCGAAAACCGCCTGAAAATCGCGCGTTTCGTGGCGCAGGAAGTCAAGAAGGACGGCAAGATTCCGCCGTTCGGCCGCGAGGCGTTAGTGGAGATAGTCAAGGAGTCCCAGCGGCGTGCGGGAAGGAAGAGCAAGCTTTCCGTCAAGCTGCGCGATTTGGGGGGGCTGGTTCGTGCCTCCGGCGACGTGGCGAACGCGATGGGTTCGAAGGTCGTGCTTGTAGCGCACGTCAGGGAGGGAAGGCGTTTGGCGCGCACGCTCGAGCAGCAGATAGCCCGGCAGCTCGTGGATTCCCGCAAGGACTACCACATTTTCGAAACGCAGGGATACCGCGTCGGGAAAGTCAACGGCCTAGCGGTGATGGGCGACTCGGGCGTCATACTGCCCATCGTTGCGGAAGTCACGCCTTCGGCTTCGAGGGACGAGGGCAAGACGATTGCCACGGGCAAGCTGGGCGACATCGCCAAGGAGGCGGTGGAGAACGTGAGCGCGGTCATAAAGAAGTACAGCGGGTTGGACACGCGCGCGTTCGACGTGCACATTCAGTTCCTGCAGACTTACGAGGGAGTGGAGGGCGACAGCGCCAGCGTTTCCGTCGCAACGGCGGTAATCTCCGCGCTGGAAGGCGTTGCCATCAACCAGGAAGTCGCGATGACGGGCTCGTTGAGCGTGCGCGGGGAAGTCCTGCCGGTCGGCGGCGTAATGCAAAAGATAGAGTCGGTCGTGGACGCGGGCTTGAAAACCGTGATAATTCCCGCGGCGAATTACGACGACTTGGGGACGCTGGACGAGGCAAAGCGCGCGAAAGTGAAAATAATTCCCGCCAAGACGATAGTCGAGGTTCTCAGGCACGCGCTCAAGCCGGGCAAGAAGAAGGACGCGCTCATACTCAAGCTGTCGCGCGCAATCGCGGACAACGGCAAGCCTTGAAGCTAGAAAATGCTTGCGACCTGGAAGAAGTAGCCGTAAGTGAAGTAGCACGCGAGCCAGGCGCACGCGGAGCCCAGGACGATTTGCTTAAAGTCGTGCGCGCCCAACTCGAGCCGCGACCACCAGACCGGTATCAACAGCAGGTAAACCCACGCCCACGACCAGCCGAGGAGCAGGGTCACCGAGGAAGTAAGCCCGGTCGAGGCGGACGAGTGCATGCTGACCTTCGTGTAGTACTTGTTCAGCGCCCAAAGCAGGGCGTTGGTTTCGGCGAACACGAAGCTCAACGCGAGCATGAGCGGCGAGCCGAGGAGCCAGAACAACAGGGCGGCGAGGAGCGAGTACTTGAGCCAGTCCCCGTAGAACGCGGTGCGCTCGCCGCGGGTCCGCAGGTCCCAAGTCATCGTCCCCTTGCGCGCCTCGAGAAACAGCTCGCCCACGGGTGCGACCACGAGCAGGAGCAAGCCGAGAAGGAATGCGGCGCCGTTGCTCAGGCCGCCCGTTCCCTGCGGCGCGTAAAAGGCTATGAACGCGATGGTGAGCGCGGTCACGATGGGCGGGGCGGTGAGCCAAGTGACGAGCTCCGCGGTGCGGCTTTGTGCCATCGGATTAATTGCGGCGAAACGGGTTTTTCAACCCCGCGCTTGCGGCAGCCGCGCCGAATTCATCCGACGGGATAGACGAGGAGCCGCGCCTTGAACTCGTTGTTCGCTTGCGACGCCTCGGCTTGCTCGCAGGTCGCGCGGAAAACTATTTCGCGGTAACCCCACTTCGCGTAAGTGCGCTCGAACTCGAACTTTTTCAGCGCGCCCTTGCCGAAGCAGTCGCCGCTGCGGCAGTCCGCGCGGATGACGCGCGTGAAGTTGTAGCCGTCGCCGAGATCAACAAACGCGTCGAACGACGAACAGTTGCCGGGGCCCTCGTTCACTACCGTGAAAGTGAACTTGACTTTCGCGTGCACCGCGGCCATCATGGGCCACACGTTGCCCGTTACCGCCAAGTCGGGTGCCTGCGGCTTTTGGGAATGCCAGGACGACTGTGCGGTCGGTTCGGCGAGCTTCTCTTCCACGGATTCGGCAAGGCAGCCCGCGAACAACAGCGCGGCTAAAAACAGCAAGGCGAACGGTTTCATCCAATCAGGCCGCCTTTGACGAAGGAGACGGCGAGGGCGATGAGGAGGAGGCCCATGACTTTCGAGAAAATGTCTATTACGTTGTCGCCCACCAGGTCGCGCAGGCGGCGCGCGTTAACGAGCAGCACCCACGAGAGTGTGCAGGCGGTGAGCGTGGCTGCGAGCGGCGGCATGTAACCGTATTCGCCGGAAAGTATGACCAGGCTGGATAAAAGCCCGGGTCCGGTGAGAAGCGGCGTGGCGATTAGCACGGCTACCGATTCGCCTTCCTCGGTTTCGCTCTCCTTTCCGAGCGAGAAGCCCAGCACCATCTCCAAGCCCAACAGCCCCAAGACGATGCCGCCCGCGATGCGGAAGTCGTTCATGGTTATGCCGAGCCAGTCCAACAGCGCGCTGCCGGCGAACAGGAAGACGACCGCCAGGACCGCCGCGATGATTATCGCCTTGTTCGCCGCCGCGCGCGCCTGCGCCGCATCCAGCCTGTGCGTCATCGCGATGAACGCGGGTATGCTGGCGAACGGGTCCATGATCACGAATATGGTTATGAACGAGGCGATGAAAGCGGCGACGAAGTCCGTCATGCTAGCGTTACAACCCCAGTTTTTTTAACCCGTAGCTTCCGCCGCGCAACGCTTGCGCTGAAAAGAATAAAATCTTCGGGCGGTTCTTCCGCCTCGAAGTTTACGCCTTGGTCGGGAGTCGAACCCGAGTCTCCAGCGTGACAGGCTAGAATGCTAACCACTACACCACCAAAGCGCGGCAGGTGCGGAATAATTGTGCATGCGGGTGTTTTTTAATTGTTGGAGGGGGGAGTCCCGCAGGCCAGATTTTCCCGAAACCCCCCGAAGGAAGGCCTCGTTTTGAACTGGCAACCCTCTGATTTCGGCAAAGCGCGCGCCTGCGCGCGTCAAGCTACAGTCAGATGCTCTGCCAAGTTGAGCTACTGCGGGGCGTTTCCCACCCTTATCCTTTATTAATTGCGCCTCATTTTATTAAGCGTTATGAACGCCCGCCATTTCATCCTCCTGCTCGCGCTCGCCGCGTTCGTCTGCGCCGAGGACGCGGTCCCGCAGGGAACTGGCGTGCTGGACGAGGCGAAGCTTTACGCGCTCAGCGGCGAAACCGCCGCGTTCCAGTCCGTCGCGGTTTCGTCCGGCGGCTATTACGTTCTCTCGTTCAACAACGCCATCGACGTGGTGCTCAGGGCGTCGGACAAGTCGACGGTCAACGACTCGCAGACGCTTTACGCGGTCGCCCAGGCATACAAGGATGCCAACTTCGATTCGCTGGACGCAAGCGGCAGGCAGGCCGTGCTCGAGCCGGCAGTGCAGTCGGCGACGAGCATCGCGGACTTCTGTTCGGAAGGCGTCAACTTCTTCGTGTCGCGCAACGGCGCGCTAAAAATCATCATCATAGCCGCGCGCACGGCTTACCCGCGTTCGTACGCGGCACTCGGCAACCTTCAGGCAAACAACCCGCCACTCGGCAACGCTTCCGTCGCGCTGTCGTCCTCTTTCGAGACTTTCAAGCTGGCTGCCGCGTCGCGCGACTCGGACAGGCTCGCTTTGGCGCTCATGAACATGTCCGCGAGCGCCGACGACTTGAACAAGTATTATGCCAACGTGTCCGCGGCGGCCGAGGAAATCCACGCGGAAGTGGGGGACAACGACTTCAAGTTCCTGTGGGTTAACGGCCAGCCGCACAACTGCCTCGGGGGCGACAACCTCACGGGTCAGTTGGCCGCCGTTAAGTCCTCCGCCTTCCTGGAAGGCTTTAAGACGAACGACGAGCTCGTCCAGCAAATCCGGACGGAAACCGCCCTCCGCGCGCCCGTGGCCGAAAAGCGCAGGATTGCGTTCCGGAAGCAGGCGCGCCTTTACGAGTACGGCAGCGTTGCCGCGGACCTCGTAGCGAAGTATTCCGCTTACGGCGTGAGCCTGCCGCTTTTGAACGAGAAAACCTCGCAACTTAACGCCTCCTTTGCCTCGCTCAACGCCTCGTCTGGGCCCGACGCGCAGGACAAGGCGGATACCTTCGACGCGATTTACGCCGAGGCGAACGGCCTCGCGCAAAACTACAGCGGCGCCTTCAACTCGCTCGACCCCGCCAGGAAGGCGCTCGACAACGCCTCCCGGAACGTGGACGAGGCGGTGCGCAAGTTCGGCAACACGGACGACCGCATCGTCGGTTTTCAAGCGTCCCTGCAGGAGTTGCGTTCGGCGGAATCCACGCAGGAGCAGCTGCTCTCGAACGGCGAATTCGGCTCGGTTTACGTGCTGGACTCGGTCGCGTTGAACGCCACCGCGGTCGCAATCGCGGCCTTGGATTTACAGCCGCGCGAAAACCAGGTGGACTGGGTCATGATTGGCGGCGTCGTGGTGCTGTTGCTCGCACTCTTAGGCGGCTTCATCTACCTGAAGAAGTACAAGGAAGACCCATCGCTCTATGTGCAGGCAAAGCCCGAGGACTTCGGCAGCTCCGTTTCCCCCGGCTCGCTTGTCAAGCGCTGAACTTTTTGTTTATTAGAAAACGCACGATGGGGGGACCGTGATTCGAACACGGGTCTCCAGCTCCCAAAGCTGGCAGGATGCCAAGCTACCCCATCCCCCCGCAAACTTCTGGTCTTCCAACGCTAAAAAAAGGTCGGTTAGGAGACTTGCACGCCCAGCAATCCGAGCAGGATTAGCGCGCCCAGGCCCGCCAAGCCGAACAGGGCGCAAACGATTACCGTGAGCAGGGTGACCGCGACTTTGATTCCGTAAGGCGCGCCCAAATAGTTCACTACCAGCAGGGCGATGACGCCGAGCACGGTGTTGACGAGCATTTTCTTGAAGACCGCGATGATGACTATGGTCAGTATTATGAGGAACACGGCAATCGCCGCGCCGGGCCACAAAGAAACAGTCACAATTTCGCCCGACACCATTCAACGCCACCCGAACGCCTTAAGCGCCTTGGGAATAAAAACCAGCAAGTCCTCCGCGTCAAAAGCATAACCCTGCGCCTTGAACGCCCCGTCTCCGGCCCTGCCGTTCACCCAAGCCGCGGCTTTGGCGGACTCGAACGCGGCGTTGCGGCAGTAAAGCGCGGCGCACAATCCCGCCAAAACGTCGCCCGTGCCGCCCTTGGTCATTCCCGCGTTGCCGTTGGCGTTCGAGTAAGCGCGCCTTCCGTCCGTCACGAAGCACCCGCCCTTTTTCAGCAGCACGACGCAGCCCCATTTCGCCGCCATCGCCTTCGCGTTCTTCCCGTTTGCTTCGCAGCCGAACAGCGCCTTGAATTCGCCCGCGTGCGGCGCGACTATGCGATTCCGCAGCAGCCTCTTGTCCGCGACGCGCAATGCCCCCGCATCCAGAACAAACCGTTTTTGCGGGTGGCGCTTGAGCAGCCCGTTGACCAAGCGCCTGTTTTGCGCGTTAACCTCCAAGCCGTTGCCAATCAGGACGCAATCGCTTTTTTCAACCGTTTTTTGCAGGCCTTTCCTGTCGACCGCGATGAACAACGCGGTTTTTTCCCTCATTTTTCGCAGCAGGTTCGCGTTGCTTTTTTCGGGCGAGTGAAAGTAAACAATGTCCACGATTTTGGCGGCCGCGCGGACTGCCAGCAACGGCGCGCCGTGGATGTGCCGCGAGCCGCCTATCGCGAGCAGAACGCCGTTGTCGCCCTTCCTGCTGTGCGGCTTGGGTTTCGCTATCACGCTTTGTATGAATCTTTTGCGGTTAAAACGGCTTTCTGCGTGCAAAAATTAATGAACCCGCGGCGCGTCATCACTGCATGGTTTCGCTGGTGGAAGTCGGCGTGCTCTTGCTTTTCCTCGTATACCACGTGGACGAAGGCGAACGCAAAGGCGAGCCGGTCTACTCGCTGTTCTTCAAGAAATGACCCTGGATTCGCCCGCCTTCTTTTCAATGCGGTAAACCTTGTCCGCGAACGCCTCCAATTCGCGCTCGTGGGAAACGAGTATGACCTGCCCGCCGCGCAGCCCGTCGAACACCGCGCGCATGCGCTCGAGCTGTTCGCGGCTGAACCCGTCGGTCGGCTCGTCCAAAATCAGCAGGTTTTCCGCCATCGCCGCGCATTCGCGCTTAACGAGCGCGTTCAACGCCAATCGGTAAGCGAGCGCTATCGCGGTCTTCTCGCCGCCGCTCAGCGCGCCCACCTCCTGCTCGAAGCCGCCTTGCGTGACTTGCGGGGTGAACGCCTCGTCTAAGCTTGCATCCAAATCCCCGCCTTCCAAGAGAACGGAAACCCACTTCGAGAAGAGCTCGTTGAATTCCGCGTTCAGGTAGCGCAACACGTGCTCTTCAATCGAGTCCAGCGACGGGATGAAGAAGTCGTTGAGCCACGCCTTCTGTTTGGAACGCTTCGCCAACTCCTCCTCGAAAACGCGCGCCGCTTCCTCCTCCGTATGCGCCTCCTTCAATTCGCGAGCGTCGCGTTCCAGCGCGGCCTTCGCAGCGGCAACCGCGGCCATCGCCTTCGCGTGCCCTGCCCTCGCCAGCCCCGCCGCGCTTTCCTTTTCCGCGTAACCCTTCAGGGAATCGTTTTTCTGTTGTAGCAGTTTTTTCTTTTTCGCCAGCTCGCCCTCGCCTTCGGCCGCGAGCTTCTCCGCCTCTTTTTTCTTGCCTTCCACTTCGGCCTTGCGCTTCGCGGCTTCCCCCAATTCCGCCTTCTTCCCCAACGCCTGCGCGTACTCGGATTCCGCCCTTATCGCCGCGTCCTTACCGCGCGCCAATTCATCGCAGCGGCTACGCTTTTCAACCGCTTCCGCGCGCAACCGCTTTTCGTTCGCCTCGTTCTCGCTTATTTTCGCGCCGAAGCCCTCGTTGCGCGTTGCCTGCCCGCAAGTCGGGCATTCGCCTTTCTTGACGAGGTCGCGCAGGGAGTCCGTCTTGCTTTCGAGTTTCGCCAATTCGCCCTCGAGGCAGCGCAGCGCGGCGTCCGCCTTCTTCCATTCGCCCGCGATTTCCGAAGATGCTTTTTCCGGCTTCCTCAATTCGGCTTTTTCCGCCAGCTTCTTGTCAAGCCGCTTGATTTCAGCCGCGTAATCCTGCGCGAGCGCATGCAGCCGCTTGAGGCTTTGCTCCAGGCGCGGGACTTCGGCGGCGAGCGCGGCAGCCTCGGACTTTTCCGCCTGCAAGGCCTTCAATTCCCTTTCCGCCGCTTCCAGCGTTTTTTCTTTTTTCTTCGCGTCGCCTTCGAGTTTTTCTGCTTCGCCTTCGCCTTTTTTCACCGCCCGCGCAAGCAACGCGATTTTTTCGCGCAGCGCGGCGAGCCCGGAAACCTTGCCTTCGAGGAAAGAGAGGCGCTGGCGGATGGACTGCAACGCCGTGCGGCAGTTGTCCTTCGCGTTCTTGTAGTCCTCGATGCCGAATGCCTTGCGCAGCGTCTGCAGCCGCTCGTCCGGCTTCTGGTTCAGTATAAACTTCATTTCCTCCTGCGGCGTGAACACCGCGTACCTGTAGATGACGCTCGTGCTCTTGGGGTCCGCGGGCTCGTTGAACCCGAGGATTTTCAGCACGGCGGGCTTGATTTCGGACGGCGCGAGCGCCGTGCGCACGCCGTTGCTTTCAAGCCAGCCGTCGCCCTGCGAGACAGTTTTTTTGCCGCGTTCGAGCGTGCGCTCCACCAAATGCTTTTTGCCGTTGACCTCGAAATCCAGCCGAACCCTGCCGCGCTTGGCGCCGTGCCGCAAGAGGTGGCTCGCCTTCAACTCGCCCAAACCGAATAACGCGAATTCTATCGCGTAAAGAAGCGTGCTCTTGCCCGAGCCTATGTCGCCCTCGAACAGCACGACTCCGTTAGGAAATTCAACCGTTGCCTCGCGGTACGAGCGCACGTTTTCCAGTTCGAGCTTGAGGAGCCTCATTTGAGCGCCTCCAAAACCTTTTCCGCCTTGGCAGCCACGCGTTCCTCGAAGCCCTGCTTCGCTTCCCCTTCGGGCCGCGCGGCTTTCAGCTCGTCAAGCAGCGGCCTGCAGGGCTTTTCGTCCCATTTGCCTTCCGCCAATTCGTGGAAAAGCTTTTCCTCGACTTCGCGCCTGCTGTTGCCCTCGATTTTAACGCCCGAAGCCAGCGGCGCCGACAAGCCCGACCTGTTGACCTTGACGCAGGCCGCGCCTTCGAACGCGGCGCGCACCGCGTTCCAATCCACTTCCCCCGGGCTGCCGCTTGAAAGCTCACCATGAACCTTAAGCAACACTATTTTTCCCTTCGCTTCGCACGCCCGCGCCTTTTCCAGCAGTTCTTCCCGCAAATCCGCCGCGCTTTTTCCGGTTGCGCCGCACTCCACGACTTCCACGCCCGCGGTTTCCACTGGCTTGAATTCCGTTTTCGCCTTGCCGCCCGCCACGCGAACCAAATAAAAGCCGTGCTTGTTTTCGCGCAAATCCTCCAAGTCCCTGTAATCCGCGGCGAACAGCGGGCCGGGAAACACGATGCGGCCGTAACCCTTCTCTTCCGCGTCGATGCGCGCGTGCACGTGCCCGCCCGCGTAATAATCGAAGCCCTTCGGGAACAGCGAGAGCGGCACGCCGTCCACCCCTTTCAGGAAGTCCGGCTTGTGTTCCTCGACGCCGGAATGAAAGACGAAAATCTTGAACCCATCCTCGGCTTCCAGCGCCTTGCGGTCCAGGCAGCCGAAGTGCTCGCGTTCCAAACCACGTTTCCGCGCGCTCATTCCCGCGATTTTCGCGCCAGTCTCCGCGTCTTCAATGAATCGCAGCCGCAGCGCCTCGCCTTCGTATTCGCCCAGCGACACCTTGGTTATCAAGCCCGTGCTTTCGAGCAGGTCGATTACGTTCTTCTCGCCCGGCGAGTAGTCGTGCGAGCCGTAGACAACGTAAAAGCGCTTGCCTTGTTCCCGCAAAATTCGCATCTTGCGCACCGCGCGGTCGGCAACGGACAAGTCGGGAAGCGGAGAGTCGAACAAGTCTCCCGCGATTATTATGAAGTCGGCCGTTCCGCAGGCGTCAAGCGCGCGCTCGAAGGCGAGGCAATTGAGCTCCCGCAACTCGGGCTCGCGGAACGCGCCCAGGTGCACGTCGGACAAGTGCGCGAAAACGAAGTCCCCCATCTTGCAGTTTTTAGGGCGCACTCCAATTTAAACGAAGGCAGGCGTGGCTTCCGGTGGCTGTTCAAACGAACGCTTTTCTGGCCGGCGCGCTAGCCGCGGCAGCCGATGCGTGCTCCTCGAAAAGGGGAATGCTTATGGGCACGGCGAATCGCGAGAAGACGCTGGACACTATGGCTTCGCCCTTGTCCAGCGCGGCAATCGCCTTGTCATCCGTGGACAGGTCCTGCGACGCGCTGGCAATCAGCGCCTCCCTTTCCTGCTTCATCTCGTTGCCCAAGATGATTTTCGTGTTAAGGTTCGCCAAGACCTCGCGCGGAATCAGGCTCGCGAGCTGGGTTATCGCAATCAATCCCACGCCGAACTTGCGGCCCTCGCGAGCGATTGACGAGAAGACGTTGGCCCCGGCCGCCTCGCTCAAGACGCGCGGCGCCTCTTCCAGGACGATGGAAACTACGGGCTTGTCGGTTTGCGCCGCCTTGCGCCTGTTGAACAGCGCGTTGGTGAAAACGCTTGCAACCAGCAGCTCTGCCTCGCTTCCGAGGCGCGAAGTGTCGATTACCACCTTCTTCGAGTCCAGCAGGTGGCCGGTTACGTCGTCCACGATCGTCTCGCTGCCGTTTTTCACGAAGACGCGCCCGTCGAGTATCAGGCCGAGCTTGCGCTGCAGCACGTTCAGCGTGACGTCCTGCACCTTGTCGCCTAGGCTGTCCCCCGCGAGCAGGCGGGTTATCCAATCCTTTTCCCAAGTCTTGTAAGCCAAGTGCAGGGTCTGCTGCTGGGCTTCGCTGAACGGCATCACGCCGTTGAAGTGCCACGGCTTGAGCGCGGCATAGTTTACGCGCAGCGACACTTGCCCGCCCTCCGGGTTGGGCGAATAAGATTTCAGCCATTCGCCGGCTTTCGCGTGCTTTTTGAGCGACTTGTGGTACTCGTTGTGCGGGTCCATCACCAGCACGCCGCAGTAATCCTTGTCCAGCAACTCGTAAAGCATTACCTTCACCAGGTTGCTCTTGCCGCGCCCCGTCGTAGCGGGCACGAGAACGTGGTGACTCAACACCTTTTCGCCGTCCAGCTCGATGCGCTTGTCAATTGCCTTGCTGCCGCTGCGCAGCCTGCCCAGGAACAGCGGCTTCTCCGGCTTATCGAGGAACGACAGGTCCGCGTCGCGGATGCGCCGCAACCCGTTGAAGAATTTGGGAAGGGTTTTCGTGGAAACGGCCTTGCCGCCGCGCACGGTTACAAGCCCCTTGACTTTGGCGAGCACGTAGTGCCTTAACTCTTCCTCGAAGAAGCTGGTTTTTTCCCCCTTGCCCTCGAGGCGCAGGCCGCTCATGAGCTCGATTGTTTCCGGCTGGATTTGGCTGCCGTACTCCAAGTCGTAAACCTGAAGCAGCTGTATGCCGTTCGGCTCGTCGCACGCAAGCAACTCGCCGATTTCCAATTCTTCCCCGCTTTTTTGGCGCGCGAGAATCTCGCCAAACGCGCCCGAAACGATTTGCCCCACGAACTCCATCGAAAACACCCCTGATTTTCAAACCCTGTCCAGGAAATCGTGCGCGTCCACCGCGCAGGAGTCCAGCTCGATTTCCCGCCACGCCCCCTCCCCGATTTCCTGCCGCATCACTCCCTGCATCTGCCTGGCTTCCTCGAAGGGAACGCGCGCGCGTTTGTCCGCGTCCACCAAGCCGTAAGGATAGCCTAGAAAAGCCAAGTCCGACGCCTGGAACGCGAGCGCGGGCAGCACGCTCAGCGCATCGCAGCCTCGCTTCACCTCGAAACGGAAGCAGTGCGTGGCGTTTTCGTGCAGCTTGGCAACGAACAAGTCCGCCTCGTGGTCCGGCTGGCTGTTGACGCACAACGGGCCGTAAACCCACGGCGCGGCGCGCTTACCCGCGAGGCGTGCGACCGCCGAAACCAGCGGCAGGCCCGTAGTCGTGTAAAGAGAACTCGTTTTCGCCAGCGCGGAGAAAACGCCCTTGCTTTCCGCGTACGCCTTCCGGCTGAAAATGGATTCGTTGGTGACGCTGGTCTGGAGCGTGCCGTCGCGCACCGGGTTGAAGCACCTGCATGCCATCTTCCATTCCGCGAAGCGGCGCGCAACCGCGCCCAGCGCGGACGGCGACGCCTTGAACCCGCCTTGCGCCAGAGTCGCGTCCGCCCAGTCGAAAGCCAAGTCCTCTTGCAAAAGCTTGGGTCCGTTGAGCGGCATTGTTTCCGCCTTTAACAGCATCTGGCCGCCCGACGCGGGCTCGACGCGCGTTATTACCAGAAACTCGGATTCTTCGCTCGTCTTGCGCTCGCCGCCGTCGAACTCGTTGCGGTAAACGCGCACGAGCTGGACCGAAAGGTTGGGCGTGTTGATTACGCTCGCGTTGCCGCCGTCCACGCATGTCAGCCTGCCCGCTTCCGCTTCGAAGGATTGGAAGCGCGCCTCGTCGAACGCGAGCGGCGAGTAGCGCGGGTCGCTGAAGTGCGGCGCGCCCAGCGCGGTTTTTTTCGGCGAGAGTTTAGCGAAGTCGAAAGCCATGCTTGCTTAACTTTTCGCTCCCAGCTTTAATACGGTTGCGAGGGCCGGCTTCCTTGCTTGGCTACTGATTGAAAAGCAGGAAGCCTACCGCCGCCATGACCATGACGAGCGCCGCAATCGCGGCGACTCCGGCGACCGCAATCCACCATTTTTTCTCCTTGACCGCAAAATAGCCCGCGGCGAACCCGGCCGCCGGGAGCATGGAGTAAACCGCCGTAACTATTATTGCCGGCAGGACCATTTCAAGCGAAGGCGCCAGCAACAGCAGCCACATGCCCGGCAGCAACGCCGCGCACAACAGGATTAGGGCCCCGATGGCGCCGGCCCGGCGGGCGTGCTTCTTTTTCTTTCCCGTGAAGTGAGCCGTAAGCGCCCCGACGACGAGCATGGGCAGCACCACGAGGGCCAAAAGCAGAATCGTCAGCACGAGGGCGCCTGGCATCGCGTCCGCAATGCTTGCCAGAGGCCGGTAATTCGGGTCGTATTCCGGCGAGAACGGCTTTTCCGTGAAGAAGGAGTCCCGCGACAGCGCCGAAGCCGGGCCGTCGTATTCGAGCATTGTAACATACTCTGCCCTGCCAAGCCCGTATTCCCATGCCAGCGTGTTGTTTTTCACGGCGTGCTTGAATTGCAGCAGCCCTGACGCGTCGTCGAAGCACTGCGCCCCGAAAACGTAAACGTCGGCAAGCGTGTTCCCCTCGTTGATGCCCGAAATTGCCATGGGGTAGAAGGGCCTTTCGGGAGTGAAGACGAATTCGAGCGGCGTGGCGATTCCTTCGCGCAGCTCGACGAGCGCGCGCACCGCGTCAAAGCTGGCGTTGGCGCATTCGCCTGCCGCGCTGAACTGCCCTTGGATTTGCATTTCTACGCGCGCAGCCGTTTCCGACGCGTTGCGTCCGTAGGAATCCGCGTAAACCCAGATTTCGCCGGCGCACGCCCTCTCGGTTTCGCCGACGGTTGCGTTCGGGTACTCGTTGAGCAGGTCGATTTTGTTCGCGACGAAGTAATAGCTACCGCGCTGCACGTAATAGTCCAAGGCGCCTTTCCTATCGCTTGGGAATGCGAACCCGTTTTCATTCAGCCAGTCGAGAAGCGCGCTCGCGTTCGTCGCCTTGAGCACCGTGACGTCGTACACGTCGATTTTCATCGACTGCACGACTTCGACGCCAGCCGCATTTTGCGCCGCCGCGCCCAGCCCTATCCCCCCGTACGCTCTATCATAGACGCGCAGCCCCGAGAACAGGTTGGCCAAATCAAAGAAAATCGCGTTGTCCGCCTGCGTGATTGTTGGCGGCGAACTGCTCTGGATCGGCACGACCCACGCCATAGCCGTCGAGTCGTCCGAGACTATTTTCGTCGAGAGTATCATCTTCTCGGTGGAGCCGTCCCAGAAAATCGCGGCCTTTTGTTCCGGTGCGAAGGCGGTGCCGTAAGGGTTCGGGATTACGCCGCCGTCGGCGGAAACTAGGCCGGCCAAAAGCAGGATGGATGCGATTGACAAGACGAGCAGGGCCCTGCGGTTCGCCGTTACGTTCACCAACCGCGTTACCTTCCGCGCCAATAAAAAGACTTGGTTTTCGGGGCGGCCGAAACAACCGCGTTTTTTAA
>Ga0066640_10000919_pt1 | contig 17695 bp, 14 predicted proteins | sample CryGeyCG2114_020_2_FD_59505 | JGI IMG/M metagenome (GOLD analysis project Ga0066640, IMG submission 59505) | Groundwater microbial communities from aquifer - Crystal Geyser CG11_big_fil_rev_8/21/14_0.20 | ecosystem: Environmental > Aquatic > Deep subsurface > Groundwater | place: USA: Utah... | reverse complement strand
TGGAGCAGGTAACGTTTTCCTATATTCCGGGAAAACACGCCATCGAAAACGTCTCCTTCAAAATTGACCCAGGGGAAACGATCGCCCTCGTGGGGCACACCGGAAGCGGAAAATCCACTATCGTGAAACTGCTCATGCGTTTTATGGATCCCGAATCGGGACGGATCTTCATCGACGAACACCCGATCGCCGATCTTAAAATCTCGTACCTCCGCGAACAATTCGGACTGGTCTCCCAGGACCCCTTCCTCTTCAATGGCACGGTCGCCGAAAATATCCTTTATGGAAACATTGAAGCCGGAAGGGAGCGGGTCCGCCAGGCCGCCCGGGCCGCACATGCGGAAGACTTCATTCTGGATCTTCCGGAGGAATACGACACCCTGGTCGGGGAACGGGGAGTGAAGCTGTCGGGAGGAGAAAAACACCGCATCGCCATTGCCCGCGTTTTTCTTAAGGATCCCCCGATCCTGATCCTGGACGAAGCCACCTCCTCGGTGGACACCCATACCGAATCGCGGATCCAGGAGGCGCTCCAGCAGTTGATGACAGGGCGAACCACGCTGATCATCGCGCACCGGCTGTCCACTCTGGAACACGCCGACCGCATCATGGTCATGAAGGAAGGGAAATGGGTCGAAAGCGGCCTGCACGAAGACCTGATTTCGCGAAACAGCGAATATGCCCGGCTGTTCCGCAACCAGGTTCACCTTTAAACGGAGGGACAGGTAGGGCTGACGGATGAACACCGGCAGGAAATTCGGAGAAATTCCTCTTAATCCCCGTCGGTGAACTCTCCCATACTACGGAATTTTTCGTAGCGCTTGGCGATCAGTTCGTCGATCGAATTGGACATAACGCGCTTCAGGTTGCTTTTGAGGGCCTTTTTCAGGAGGCGGGCGGAGCGCTTGTGGTCCCGGTGGGCGCCGCCGAGGGGCTCACGCACCACTTCATCGATCATGTTAAGCTTCCACAATTCTTTGGACGTCAGGCACAACGCCCGTGCCGCCTGCGCCACTTTCTTGTTGTCTCCCCACAAAATCGATGCGCACCCTTCCGGAGAGATGACCGAATAAATCGAATGCTGGAGCATGAGGATCCGGTCCCCGACCCCAATCGCCAGAGCTCCTCCCGATCCGCCTTCGCCGGCCACGGTGACGATGATGGGAACCCGAAGCCCGGCCATCTCATACATGTTCCTGGCGATGGCCTCGGACTGGCCTTTCTCCTCGGCATTGACGCCGGGATACGCTCCGGGTGTGTCGATAAAAGTAATGACAGGGATCTGGAACTTTTCCGCCATTTTCATCAACCGAAGAGATTTCCGATACCCCGCAGGTTGCGACATGCCGAAATTCCTCCGGATCTTTTCGGCGGTATCCCTCCCCTTTTGATGGCCGATGACCATCACCGTCTGCTGGTCGAGCTTGGCCAGGCCTGCTACGATGGAAGGACCAAACCCTCCATGACGGTCCCCGTTAAGCTCGAAAAAATCCGTAAAAATGTATTTGATGTAATCGAGAGTGTAGGGCCGGTCCGGATGCCGCGCCACCAGGGTCATTTCCCAACCGTTGAGATTGGAAAAGACATCGTGCTTCATCCGCCGCAGTTTTTTGGTGAGTTTGGCGATCTCGTGGGTAATGTCCCCCACGCTGTCATACATATTGGACAGGGAAACCAGTTCGCGGATCTGGTTTTCCAGAGCAAATATCTCTTTCTCAAAATCGAGGATCTGGACCATGGGTTATTGAGTAATCGCGGAAATCGTCATTGCAGGTGAGTTGCGCCTATATTATCACAAATTCCCGATGGAGCAGGTTAATAAAAACCAAATACAGGGTGAACCAGATTTTTAAGTGTTTCCGACTCGGTAAGCGCTCTGGCCCCTTTCCCGCCGATCCGATTCTGACCCAGTTTAAGCGACACCAGGTTGGCTAAAGTCCTGGACCGGGCGATGGCGATGGCACCCTCGTCTCCGATGCTGTTGTAATTGAGATTCAGCCGTTTCAGGTTGCCGAGATTTTTCGATTCAGCCAAGGCAACGGCCCCGGCATCGGTGATCTCGTTCCGCGCCAGATTCAACGAAACCAGACGTTTAAGTTTGTCCGATCCGGCCAGGGCGATAATCGCCGAATCCGTCAGACCGTTATTTTCCAGATCAAGCTCCTCCAATTCGGACACATAAGGAGAATCCAAAAGGACCAGGAGCCCCAGGTTCCCGGTCAGGCTCTGTCCGAATTCATTAAGCCGATCCTCCATGTGCAACTGCCGGATTTTCTGTTGTAGCTGGAAACGCTCATACAATTCGCTTCCTTCTTTTCCCAGCCGATTGTACGCAAGCCCCAGCCTCTCCAGCCGGGACTTGTGGCTGGACTTGAGCAGGGCCACCGCTCCTGTCTCTCCCACTTGATTATAGTTGAGGTTGAGTTCCACGAGATGATCCAGAAGGTTGGACTCTGCCAGTACCTTCGCTCCCTCATCGCCGATCTGGTTATTGTGAAGATTCAGCTCTTCCAACCGGGAAAAGGTGGGGGAATCCGCGAGGACTCGAACTCCCTCGTCGGTAATCTGATTGGTCTCCAGAGAAAGCGATTTCAGGTTTCCAAGATAAGGAGAGGCGGCCAAGGCGGCCAGCCCCTCGTCCCCAATGCCGTTGTTATAAAGAACCAGCGTCTTAACCGTACTCATGATCGGCATGGCCGCCAGGGCGATCGCTCCGGAATTGCCAAGGTTTTTCTCGCGAATACGCAGGACATCTTCGCTGAGTTTAAGCTTCGTCTCAACAAACGCCCTGACTTGTTCGTCGGTCATTCCGGGAGACGCCGTCCCGGAAAATAAAATATAAAAAAAAGACAGCCAAACGGCCGTCCAGCGGGAATTCTTCATTTTGACCACTATCTTTCAGGAAAATGTTGGCCTGATGGAGGTGGTTTCGATATTTTAGAGGCACCCCTCACGGTTTGACGAAAAATCCAAACCTCTCATCCTGAACGCCAGCAAAGAATCCGGCTTGAATTTCCCGCGAGGACTGAATAAAGGACCTGGCAGGAATTTTCAGCGATTTCGGTGCGGAGAACGACATCGAAATCCCATTTCATTCACCTGTGAGAGATAACCTTATATATTTTATCCGGAGGAATCCTGTTTTTCAATTTTGTTCAACCGGTTTTCCATTTCGCGGATTTTTCGGAACAGTTCCGGGAGCCGAGGGAAAATGGCGACATATCTTCTCCAGGAAATCGCCGGAACGGCAGGGGTTCCGCCATAGGTCTTCCGCGCATCCGGCAGGTGGCCCAACACCCCGGATTTGGCGCCGACGGTGACCATGTCCGCTATGTCGATATGGTCAGCCACACCCACCTGTCCCGCGAGCACCACATGATGGCCCAGAGTGGAACTTCCTGCAACCCCCACCTGGGCCACAAGGATGGAATGTTCCCCCACCACGCAATTATGCGCTACCTGAACGAGGTTATCGATCTTGGTTCCTTCCTTGATAAGAGTCACCCCCATGGCCGCCCGATCCACGCAACTGTTCGCGCCGATCTCCACATGGTCTTCGATGACCACATGGCCCAGTTGGGGAATCTTGAAATGCCGTCCCTGCTCGTCGATCGTATACCCGAATCCGTCCGCCCCGATCACGACTCCCGAATGAAGGATGACATGATTTCCCAGAACCGATTCGGAATAAACCGTAACGTTGGCGTGAAGCGTCGCATGGTTTCCGATCCGGCAACGATCCCCGATCACCACGCCGGGATGCAAGGCGACTCCATCTCCGATCTCACTTCCCTCGCCAATAACCACATACGGACCAATGTGAACCTGATTTCCGAGCTTTACGTTTTTCCCGATTCTGGCCGAGGAGTCGATGCCCGGTTCCGGCCTGGGGGAAGGATGGAAGTGGGCGATCACGCGCGCAAAGGCCAGTTGCGGTGCAGAGGTAATAACCTGGGCCATATCCACCGCCTGCGCCTCTGCGGTGATCACGGCGGATGCCCGGCTTGACTTAAGATGATCGAGAAATTTCTTTTTGAGAAAAAGGGTGATGTCGCCTTCGGCCGCCGTCTCGACCGGGCGGACTCCGGAAATTTCAATATCCGGATCTCCCTTCACTTCTCCCCGGACCAGTTTGGCGATGTCCCCAAGTTTCATAACCGTCTCCCTTCGTCTGCGTTATCTTGCTAAAGGATAATATCCTTTCCCGCGGCCCGCACCTTACCTTCGCGAAGTTCCATAACCCGATCCATGCTCGAAGCCACTTTCGGGCTATGGGTCACGATGACGAAGGTTTGATTGTAATCCCGATTCAATTCACGGATCAACTCGATCAACGCATGGCTGGCGTGTGAATCCAGGTTCCCGGTGGGTTCGTCCGCGAGAACCAAATCGGGCCGGTTGACGAGCGCCCGGGCCAGAGCCACCCGCTGGGTTTCTCCTCCGGACAGCTCTCCCGGTTTATGGTGCAACCGGTTTTCCAGGCCTATTCGTTTCAGCAGTTCCACCGCGCGCTCCCGTGCCTTGCGCTTTTCGGCTCCCTGGATCAGCGCGGGAAACATGGCGTTTTCCAGCGCCGTAAAATCGCCCAGAAGGTTGAACATCTGGAAAACGAAACCCACGTGCTTGTTCCGGAACTTTTCCAGAAAACTGTTCCCCTTGCTGAAGATGTCAACATTGCGAAAAAGAATTCGACCGGAATTGGGATGGTCCAGTCCGCCCAGAATATGCAGGAGGGTGCTTTTCCCCACTCCCGACGCGCCGACGATGCCAAGAATTTCCCCGGATCTCACCCGCAGGTCCATCCCCTTCAATACGTGAATCTCGTCCCGAGGCGTCTTGAAACTTTTATCAACATTTTGCGCTTCCAGAATCCAGGACTCGGAACCGGCATTACTATTGGAATCACTCATACCGGAGCCCATCCACCGGGTCCAGCCGGGAAGCTCTCCAGGCCGGGTACAAGGAAGCCACGAAACAAATGACGATGGAAAAAACAATGATGAGAAACGAATCGGCGTATTGGATTTCGGAGGGCAACTTGTCCAGGTAATACACATCGCTCGGGAAAGCGGTGATCCCGAAAACGGTCTCGATAAAACCCACGATTTCGTTCAGGTTGGGCACGATGGTGAACCCTCCCACGCAACCGAGGGCCGTTCCGGTCAACCCGATGAGCAAACCCTGGTAACTGAATATTTTCATGATGCTTTGCCGGGACGCTCCCATGGATTTCAGAATGGCGATTTCCTTCGTCTTTTCCAGAACGACCATGAACAGGGTACTGATGATGTTGAACGCCGCCACCAGAATGATGAGGATCAGGATGATGAACATGACGATTTTTTCGAGCTTGATCGCGGAGAAGAGGTTCTTGTTCATCCTCATCCAGTCCCGGACAAAAAAGGGAAACCCGAGAAGCTCCTGAATTTCGGAAGCGATGCGGGCGGCCTCTTCGATATTGGCGACGTGCGCCTCAATCCCCGTCACTTCCCCTTTTAACCCGAAAAATTTCTGCGCCGTGGCCAGGGAAACAAACGCCAGATTGGCGTCGTATTCATACATTCCCGAATCGAACACGCCGACCACTTTCACCAGCTTCATTTTGGGAATCAGACCCACGGGGGTGATCCTCGCCACGGGGGACACCATGGAGATCACGTCCCCCACAATGACACCCAGCCGGCGGGACAATTCTTTTCCCAGCACGATCCCGTCGCGCCGTGTTTCTTCCGGTCCGTCGGAATCGCTCGTCAGCAGGTTGTTCAACTTCCCTTCCACCATGTACTTTTTCAAATCGGAAACGGTTGCCGCGCGGTCGGGATCGATTCCGCGGAGGACGACCCCCGAAACGTGATCGCCGGAGGTGAGCATCACCTGGTTCATAATGAAGGGCGCCGCCGCAGTCACCCCGGGGATGGACTGAACCACGCGCACGACCTCCTCAAAATTTTTAATCCCCGTGCGGTCGATTTGCGTCACCACCACATGGCTGTTGGTCCCGAGAATTTTGTCCCGAAGGTCCTTGGCGAAACCGGACATGACGGCGATCACCACGATCAGCGCCATCACGCCCAGCGCTACGCCCCCGATGGAGATCCAGGTATTGAGGGCGATAAATTTCTGGGTTTTTCGGGCGCCGAGATGGCGAAGGCTGACGAACAGTTCGTAAGACATAGAGGAGGGGCGGTAAGGACCGCCTGAAAAGGGTTCCGGAAGTTCCGTCACCCATTTTGCCCGGTCACGATTCCTTTTTCAACTGGGGGAAAAAGATGACGTCTCGAATAGACTGCGAATTGGTGAACAGCATGGTCAAGCGATCGATGCCAATCCCTTCCCCGGCGGTGGGCGGCATGCCATATTCCAGGGCGCGGATAAAGTCGTGATCCATCATGTGAGCTTCATCGTCTCCCGATTGCCGGTCGGCGACCTGCTCTTCGAATCGGCTCTTCTGGTCCACCGGATCGTTCAACTCGGTATAGGCATTGGCGATCTCTTTTCCTCCTATGAACAACTCAAACCGCTCCACCAGGTCGGGTTGGTCCTCTTTTTTCTTGGAAAGAGGTGAAAGGGCCAGGGGATAGTCGATGATATAGGTGGGCTGAATCAGCCCCGGTTCGACAAAATGATCGAACAGCTTCCCCAATACTTTCGCGTGATTATCCTTTTTATCCAGGACCACCTTGTGCTCCAGCGCCACCGCAACCGCCTTCTGGGGATCCTCTACCGATTCGGGGGAGAGCCCTCCCAATTCGATCAATGACTGTTTGAAGGTGTAGCGTGCAAAGGGTTTGGAAAAATCGATTTCGATCGGCGGCTCCTCCGTTCCCGCGTGGAGCGTGTAGGGAAACACCTGCGAGTCAAACACCCGTTTGCCGATATAACGGAACATCTCCTCCGTCAGGTCCATGAGTTCTTCGTAATCCGCGTAAGCGGTATAAAACTCCAACATGGTGAATTCTGGATTGTGCTGGGTGGAAATCCCCTCATTACGAAAATTCCTGTTGATCTCATACACCCGTTCGACGCCGCCAACCACCAGCCGCTTGAGATAAAGCTCGGGCGCAACCCTAAGGAACAGGTCCATATCCAACGCGTTGTGATGGGTCACAAACGGCCGCGCGGTGGCCCCCCCGGCGATGGCTTGCATCATCGGCGTTTCCACCTCCAGGTAGTCCCTCTCGTTAAGAAACTCCCGAAGGGCCTGGATGATGCGGCTCCGGAAGATGAATACCCGCTTCACGTCCGGATTGACAATCAAGTCCACATAGCGTTGCCGGTAACGGATCTCCACATCCTTGAGCCCGTGCCATTTCTCCGGAAGGGGAAGCAGGGACTTGGAAAGAAACGTCACCCGTCGGGCAAACAGGGTGAGTTCGCCCGTCCGGGTTCGGGATATCCGGCCCGCCACGCCGATGAAATCTCCGATATCGAACACGTCGAAGATTTCATAATCCACCTCTCCTTCCATCTGGTCCTTCTTGACATAGACCTGGAGGGTTCCCGTGGAATCCTGGATGTTTACGAAGGTAGTTTTCCCATGCTTGCGGCGGGACATGATGCGTCCGGCACAGAGGACATCCTGGTTCTTCTGGTCCAGCGCTTCCTTGTCCAGGTCGCCACATTGAGCCAGAAGATCGCCGATGCGGTCCTTCGGTTTAAAGCGGTTGATGTAGGGATTGATCCCGCGCGCTTGTAACTGGTTCAGTTTTTCCCGTCTGAGTTTGAGAAGGTTACTGCTGTCTTCCATGAATTGATTTCAGGTTGGAGTGTTCAGGTTCCCCGCAGAGCGGATTCATTGTAACGAAAAATGGATGGATTGGGTACCCTCAAGACTCGGGGGCAATCTGGATGCGCGTGATTTTCAGGGCATGACCGGTTTCAGGATCAACCGAGACCACGGCGCCGTTGACCTGTCCGTCGCCGGTTGCGGTTTCCATTCGCCGGGGCAGGCGGGTCAGAAACCGGCTGATGACCGTCTCCGTCCTGATGCCGATCACCGAGTCCGCGGGACCCGTCATTCCCGCATCGGTCAGGTAAGCCGTCCCGCGCGCCAGAATACGGTCGTCCGCCGTCTGAACGTGCGTGTGCGAGCCCACGACCGCGCTGACCTTGCCATCGAGGTAGCGCCCCATGGCGACTTTCTCGGAGGTGACCTCCGCATGCATGTCCACGAAAATGATCCGCGTCTGCTCCCGGAGTTTTTTGACTTCTTCGTCGGCTTTTTTAAACGGGCAATCGATCTGATCGAGGAAAACCCGGCCCATGAGGTTGAGCACCCCCACCTGCACCCCGTTTCCCAGTTGGGTCAGGCAGGCTCCCTTGCCGGGTGTGGCCGCGGGATAGTTTGCGGGACGTAATACTCGATCCTTCCGATCGAGGTAATCGATAATTTCCCGCTTGTCGAAAATATGATTTCCGGACGTGAGCACGTCGAAACCCAGCCCGAGAAGATCGTCGGCCACATCGGGAGTGAGGCCAAATCCCCCGGCGGCATTCTCAGCGTTGCCGATGGAGAAAGATATTGAATGTTCCTGTTTCAAGTCCGGAAGGACCCGGGCCAACGCCATCCGGCCCGGTTTGCCGACAATATCTCCGATGAAAAGAATGTTCACCATCACGCTACAGCCCGTTACCGCGCTATTTCGGAGAACCGGGTTTCGCGGACCACGGTGACCTTGATTTCACCGGGATAGGTGACCTCTTTTTCGATACGCTTGGCGACTTCCTTGGCCAGCAGGTTGGCTCCATCGTCGGTCACGCCGTCGGGCAGAACGATGATGCGGACTTCCCGGCCCGCCTGGATTGCATAAGTCTTTTCGACGCCCTTGAACGAATCGCCGATCTCCTCCAGTTTGGTCATGCGCTTGACGTAGGTTTCGAGCATCTCACGGCGCGCGCCCGGCCGGGAGGCGGAGATGGTGTCTCCCGCCTGGACCAGCACCGCATAAAGTGAAATCGGCTCCTCGTCTTCGTGATGCGAGGCGATCGCGTTGACGACGTATTTGTGTTCGTTGTACCGCCTGGCCAGTTCCACGCCCAACTGGGTATGCGTGCCATCCTCCTGCTGGTCGATGGCCTTGCCAATGTCGTGAAGGAGTCCCGCCCGTTTGGCCAGCTTGATGTCCAGTCCGAGCTCTGCGGCAATCGTGCCACAGATGAACGAGACCTCCTTGACATGTTCGAGCACGTTCTGCGTGTAGCTCGTCCGGTACTTCAACCGGCCGAGCAACTTGACCATCTCGGGATGAATGTTGTCGATTTCAAGATCCAGGACCGCCTGCTCCCCGGCCTGGAGAATCTGCTGATTGACTTCCTTCTTGCTCTTATTGACGATCTCTTCGATACGTCCGGGATGGATCCGCCCGTCCTGGGTCAACTTTTCCAGAGCCCGCCGGGCGATTTCGCGGCGCACCGGGTTGAATCCGGAAAGCACCACCGCGCCGGGGGTATCGTCGATAATCAGGTCGATTCCGGTACATTGTTCCAGGGCGCGGATATTGCGCCCTTCCCTCCCGATGATTCGGCCCTTGATATCATCGCTGGGCAGTTCCACCACCGACACGGTATTTTCCGCCACGTGATCGGAGGCTACCCGCTGGATCGCCATGGTGATGAGCCTTCGGGCTTCTTCCTCCGCCTGGGCCCGCGCATGCTCCTCGATTTTCTTGACTTCCTTGGCCGCATCCATCTTGGCTTCGTCGATGACCTTTTTACGAATCTCCTCCCGCGCCTGCTCGGCCGTGATCGATCCGGCCATTTCCAGCCGTTTCAACTCCTCCTGCACCAGTTCCTGGTACCGGGTCTTTTCCGAATCGATTTCCTTTTCGCGTACGGCCAGCCGACTCACTTTCTCCTTCATTTCCTTTTCAAGATCGGAGTTTTTTTCGAGTTGATTGCGCAGGCGGTCATCCTTGCGTCGATATTCGATTTCCACTTCGCGGATTTCGTCGCGCTTGGTTTTCAGTTCCTTTTCCATCTCCGCCTTGGCGGCCAGGTGCTTTTCCCTGGACTCGATCGCGGCCATTTTCAGCCGGTTCTCCGCTTCCTTTTCCGCCTCAAGGACGATTTTCTTCGCCAGATCCTCCGATTCACGGACCTGATACATCATGAACATTTTACGGATATAAAAACCGATCGCGTAACCCACAACCAGGGCCACGAACATACCGATCAGCAGGGTAATTAAATTAACCTTAATGGTAAAAAACAGATGCATGGCATCACCTCAAAGTATCTATATTAAACCGCCGTGGCGGGAAATCAGCATTTGCAACGGAGCACCCTTTTATCGGTAACGATGACCTCCACGTTCACGTCCCGTTCCGTTTGCGGGACCGAATCCAAAACCTGAAAATCGAACGCCACCGCCAGCCGGTGGGCCTTGGGGTTCACCTTCAGAAACAAATCATCAAAATACCCGGCTCCATAGCCAATGCGGCCGCCCCGCAAATCGAAAGCCAGGCCGGGGGCCACGATGCAATCGAGAACTTCGGGAGATACCAGATCCCAAAAACTCCGGGCGGGTTCGCGGATGCCATAGGGCCCGGCGTCAAACTCGATATCCAATCCGGGAAGACCGGTGATCTTCAACTCCCCTGCCTCCCGGTCCACGATCGGGACAAAAACCTTTTGTCCCATACCCAGCGCCCGCTCAATCATTTCTCCCGTCTGAACTTCCCGTTCGAGAGAAAGAAAATATAAAACATTGCGCGACTGCAAATATTCCTCAAGAGAAAACAGATTGAGGGAAATTTCCGCGCTCCAGGCCCGAATCTGATCGAAACGCAGACCCTTGCGCAATCGCAATATTTTTTCTCGAATCGCCGCCTTCACAAGTTGGAAGAGAGGGGGGATTAGGACCGCAATCCGTTAATGGATTACGGGGGTGTCACCGGCCGGCAGGAACAAGACCCGAAAATAGAAGGGATAAAACGTATAGAGGGGCTCACTCAAACCCAATCCAGAAACAAAAACCTCCGCACCGGATTTGAATCGATTCTATATGGATATACAAAACCCCTGGGTTTTGCGGACCTCAAGTAAGATTTCATCCCCAAACATTCCCGAAAAATGGACCGCCCAAATCCTTTTCTTCCCTCTCATTCCCCGGAGCCGGGGCCCAACTTCAAATCCAGCAAACCTCCCCGTCGGTGCCGTAAAAAAACCATTCTTTGAACCTATCCAGGATAGGTGGGGTTTCCGTATACCGCTTCAGGCTTCCTTCATTTCGAAGGCTTGCACACCACGGCAGATTCTTCAACCCCGTTTCAAAAATGTTGGCTCAAAAAATGTCAGCTTTTTTACGCACACCGCAGGGAAGTAAATTCCCTGTTAACCCAGTTAAATCCTATCACAACGCGGCCAAACCCACAAGAAGAAAATCGGCCTAAGCCCCTTTGGTTTTAAGGGTTTCTAGCCCCTTATCCAATTTTTCGATTATTCCCGCCAGCCGCTTTTCAGCATCCTGCTCCCGGTGGGTCCGGGCCCCCTTCAATTGCAGAAGTTCCCCGGCGATATTCAACGCCGCCAGAACGGCAAGATCGGCCGTGGACAGCTTCGTCTTTCCGCCCGGCGTCAGCTCCTTCATCTTGGAATCCACGTAAGCCGCCACCTCCTCGATGGGAATATCGGCCGACTTGCTTTTGACGTTGTATATTTTACCGAAGATTTTAACCTTGCCGGAGGGTCCCATTTTCATTTTCCCGTCACCCGTCCCTGTTAAACAGGTGGGCTCCTACTCCCGAGGAACAATCCTTCCGTTCCAAATCATCTAAACGAAATCCAATTGATCCAACCCCTTCAACAACCGCTCGATTTTCTGCCGGATCACGACCCGCTCTTCTTCCATGCGCTTTTTAGATTTCTCCAGAGATTTGATTTCGGACGTCTGGGCCTGCTTTTTTTCGTGATCCGATTTCAGAATCTGGTGCTCCCGGCGCAGGGCCTGGATTTCTTCAGCCAGGATTTTTTTTTCCCCCTGGAGAGCATGGAGTTCTCGCAAAACCCGGTCCACCCGGTGTTCCAGTTGTTCGAGGTTTTCGAAGGACATGAGGAAATCCTAGCACCCGCTTTAAGGGGTGTCAAACTTCAATTATTCCCTCAATTTGGCTCCCCGTTTTTCAGCTAGAGTTTGAACAATTTGATTGAAGAGGGGGGTCACTTCGTCATCGGTGAGGGTCCGGTCGAGAGACTGAAAGGTCAGCGAAAACGTCAGGCTTTTCTTACCCGGGTCAATGTTCTTCCCTTCAAAGTGGTCGTACAATTCGACCCGTTGAAGAAGGGGGGCGCCGGTTTGGAGAATCAGGTCCGAAACCATTTTGGAGGAAACGGACTTGTCCACCAGAACGGAAATATCGCGGTAGGTCTCCGGAAACCGGGGAATGGACGCGAATCCCGGTTTGCCCGGGAGCAGGCCCACCACCGCATCCAGATCCAGTTCAAATATATGGCATTTGTAATTGAAGTCCCGTGGCCGCGCCAGGGGTGCGGCCAGCTCCCCCAGGTAGCCCACGTCCCGGGCGCCGATCCGGCAGTCCACCGATCGTCCCTGTTGCAAAAATGATTTCCCGGATGGGGAATAAACCGCCTGCAGACACAAACCGGAAAGCACCGATTCCAAGGCTCCCTTGAGATCGTAAAAATCGTAATCCTTGCCCGTGGTTTTCCAGGGCGAATGTTCGTAAGGACCCATAACCAGCGCGGCCAAAGCGGTTTTTTCTTCGCGTCCCTTGCCCGATGGCCCCTGCCGGAACACCGTGCCCAGTTCGAACAACTTCACCGGTTTTTGTCCCCGGCTCAGGTTGCGGGCCGCCGAATCGAGCAAACCGGGCACCAGGCTGGTGCGCATGAACCCCATATCCGAACTGATGGGATTGCTCAACCCGATCAGCCCACTCCCCTCCTCCCCGAAGGCGGACCGAAACTCCCCGGCGCTCTCCTGGGAAATGAAACTGTAATTGATCGCCTCCGCGAACCCTTGATGGCGAAGGGCCTCCTTCACCTTACGGACGGTCGATTGTTTCGGCGTGAAAGAAACGGGTTGAAGTGTGCCACGGGGCGCGAATACGGCGATATTCGAGTATCCGTGGAGCCGGGCGATTTCTTCAATGAGATCGATCTCGCGGGACAATCCGGGCCGGAACGAGGGAACCTCGACCTGAATTCTGGGCCCGGATTGCGCCCTCTTCACGTCCATTCCCAGCCGGACCAGCAAGGCCTCGATCTCCGTTTTCTCCAGGGTCGTTCCCAATACCTGATTCACCCGGTCCACCCGAACGACGATTTCGGGGCGGGACCGGGGCGTGGGGTACACATCGACCCTTCCATTGAGGATAGCGCCGCCCGCCACCTCCCGAATCAACAATGCGGCGCGTTCCTGCGCCCGGAGCACACCCTCAATGTCCACACCGCGCTCGAAACGCATGGAGGAGTCGGATCGCAATCCGTATTTTTTGGATCCCTGACGAACCGTCACCGGATCGAAGCAGGCGCTTTCGAGAACGAGGTGTTTCGTGGACCCGCTCACTTCACTATGGGCGCCCCCCATGATACCCGCGAGGGCGACCGGTCTCCGGGAATCGGCGATAACAAGCGCATCGGTGCCCAGCTTCAGTTCGGTACCATCGAGGGCCGCGAACGGTTCCTCCGCGCGGGCGCGCCGCACCACAATTCCGGCCCCCTCCAGCTTCTCACGGTCGAAAGCGTGCAGGGGCTGGCCATATTCCATCAGCACGAAATTCGTCACATCCACCACGTTATTGATGGGTCGGAGACCGACAGCCGTCAGCCGGTCCTGAAGCCAGGAAGGAGACGGTTGGATGGTAACGTTCTCGATCACCATTCCCGAATAACGCGGGCACAGCTCCGGTTCAAGGTTTTCCACCGACAAGGCATCGGCAACCGATTTCGCCGACATCGCTCCGGCAATCTTCGCTTCGGGGTCCGGCAGTCGGCAGGGGACGCCCAACAGCGCCGCCACTTCCCGCGCCACTCCCAGATGGCTCAGACAATAACCCCGATTCGGGGTCACGTTGATTTCAAACACCGGAGTGGTCCTCCCGCCAGGAAGTTCCACTCGTTCAAGCCCTTCCACCTCCAACCCCCCCATGGTCAACTGATGCCCCAGATCCTCCGGAGACAGATCGAACTCGACATATTCTTTTAACCAGTCCAACTGGATCAGCATGTAACATCCTCAATTCGAAAACGGGATAAGTGCGCGATTATAAAGGATGCCCCGGTAAAAAGCAAAAGAGCGGCGGGGGCGGCCCGCAGGACCGATGACGGCGGGAAATCACCGCATCTGGAACGGCCCCAGGTGATATCGTTTCTTTGGTTTCGCCGAGCGCGCCCGGTCGTAGCGGGCCTTCCAGCGGGGAATGCGGTCGAGATCGGTTCCGGTGCGGTACGCGAGGACGGCAAGGTTCCGGTAAGTATCCGGAAAATCGGGGTTGGCCAGAACCGCCCGTTCCAGAAACGCCCGGGCCCGCCCGTACTGGCCCTCTTCGAGGGAAATGGCTCCCAGATTGTTCCAGGCGGGGGCGTTTTCCGGGTCATTCATCAGGGCCTTGCGGTAATAAGTCAGAGCGCCGTCGCGGTCACCCACGCGCCAGGCCTGAAGCCCCGCTTCGAACTGCGCCTCCGGCCAGTCGGGCTGGGCCTGGGCCACCCGCTCCCACAACGCGCGGCTACTGGCAAAGGTCAATGCGTACTGGCCGGACATCCCGCCCCAGAGGACCACGAGAATTCCCACCACCACCCAGCCCCTGCGCACGTCCGCGCGAAACCACGGCGACCGGAACAGAAAATACGCCAGCATAAAAAACAACGCCAGGGAGGGGAGATAAAGATACCGGTCATGCCGCAATTTCGCCACGGGCATCAGGTTGGAAACCGGAAGAAGCCAAACGACGAACCAGCCCACCGCAAAGCTGAAGAAGGGATGCGAACGCAACCGGAACAACGCCCCCACAATCGTCAGCGGAACCAGGACCAGGGCCACGATTCCCGCCACCCCCAGCAGTTGAGACTTCTGGTGGAAATAGTGCGGGGAAAGGGAAAACGGCAACGCCAGAGACCCGAGATAATCCCAATAAATACGGAGGGTGAACAGGGCCGAGACGGCGAAACTCCCGCCATAGTATTCACGAATCTCGCCCGTTTCCCAATGGGTGTAAACCGCGATGAGGCCTGCCGCCAGCGACCCCAGGAAAAAAGGAATCTTTTCCGCAATCTTCCAACCCCTCCGGACCACGCACAGGTCATACAGAACCATGACGACAGGGAGCATCACGGCAATCGCCTGGGTCAACAGCGACAGGATGAAACTCAGAAAGCAAAAGCCGTAAGAGGCCCCTGTTTTTCCGGAACGCCCGGTATGGCGAACATAGAAAAATATCGAGAGAAGCACGAAAAAAGCCGTCAACAGGTTTTTCCGGGAAGCCACCCACGCCACTCCCTCGACATGCACAGGATGCACGGTGAACAGAAAGGCGGTGCCGATCGCGACGAGCCGTGGCGCGCCCGCTTGCAGGAGAATGGCCAGCACGAGAAAGGTGTTGAGCGCGTGGAGCAGGATCTGGGTCAGGTGATACCCGAAGGGATTCCTTCCCCAGAGCGTATGGTCGAGCGAAAAGGAGACGAGGGTAACCGGGAAATAAGTCCCGAAATGGTTTGCGGAAAAAATCGCCGCCAGATTGTCCCAGGACAGGTCCTTGAGGAAGGGGTTGCGGTAAATATACGCCTGGTCGTCGGAGCGAACCAGAAAATCAAATGACAGGGCCGGTCCGAAAGCGAGAAAATCCACCGCCAGAATTCCCAGGAAGGCGGGGATCAAAATTCGAGTCCATTCCGGCGAGTTCGATTCGGTAAGGGTCGGGTCCATGCAAGGCTCGATTCGAACTGAAACAGATTGAAGGAAGGCGGGAAACCATCGGTACCGGGACCGATTATAAAAGAACCGTCCCGGAAAGGCAAAGCCCCCTTTCCCGCAATTCATTTGAACCGGTGCGGTTTTTTCGATATAACCGGAGGAGACTGGCCCGCGCGAAGCTTTCGTTTCCTGTCCCTATTCCCCAAAGGATCGCCGATCCTCATCCCAAGTCCCTCTCTATGGAATTGACCGAAGAAGCCATACTTGAAGCCCTGCACGAAAGGGCCAACCGGCCCATGAAGATCAGCGAACTGGTCCGATGCCTCAACATCCCCGACGCGAAACGGGGGGAATTCCGCAATTGCATCAAACGCATGACCACGCAGGGTAACCTGGTGCGCATCCGGGGCGGACGCTACGGGCTCCCGGACCAGATGAGCCTGGTGAGCGGAACCTTGACGGGCCATCCCAACGGATACGGGTTCCTCGTGCCGGATCTCGACACGGGAGACGGACAGGATATTTACATCAGCCGGAAAAACATGAAGGATGCCATGCACCTGGATCGGGTGATGATCCGTGTCCAACAGGGCCGGTATCAGCGTTCGGAAGGCCAGGTGATACGCATTCTGGAACGGGGAACCACCTCGCTGGTGGGAACCTACGAAATGCTGGGCCGCGAAGGTTGGGTGGTCCCGCTGGAGGAAAAATTTTTTCACGACGTGTTCGTCCCCTCCGACCAGGCGGGCGGGGCCAAGCCCGGGCAGGTGGTGGAGGTCGAAATTACCCGTTATCCCACCCGCAACCAGCCCCTGCTGGGGCGCGTCGTCGATATACTGGGTTACTCACAGGATCCGGAAGTCGAGATCCGCTCCATCCTCCGCAAGCATGGGGTCCACCAGGATTTCCCTCCCCGGGTCCTGGATTTCGCGGGGAAGCAATCCGCCGTCATCACCCAGGAGGAACGGGAACGGAGAAAAATTCTCACCGATTGGACGATCTACACCATCGACGGGGAACGGGCGAAGGACTTCGACGACGCGGTGTCCATCGAGGGGGTGCCGGGGGGATACCGCCTGGGAATTCACATCGCCGATGTCTCGCACTACGTCGAGCAGGGCTCTCCCCTCGACCGGGAAGCCTACGACCGGGGCACCAGTATCTACTATCCCGACGGGGTCATCCCCATGCTCCCCTTTCAACTGTCCAACGAGATTTGCAGTCTCAAGCCCCACGAAGAACGGCTCACCCTTTCGGTGCTGATCGACTTCGATGAAGAGGGCAACGAGATGGGGAACAAGATCTTCGAATCCATCATCCAGAGCAAACGGCGGTTCACCTACACCGAGGTGGCCGACCTTCTGGACGATGGGGACGAAACCGGCCCCTGCGGTCCTTTTCTGGAATCGCTGAAGACCATGCACAAACTCAGCCGGATCCTCCGCAAGCGCCGGTTCAGCCTGGGGAGCGTGGATTTCAAGGTTCCCGAAGCCGACATTCATATGAACTCCGAGGGCAAGGTCGAGGACATTTCGGTGGCCGACCACAACGAAGCGCACGAGTTGATTGAAGAGTTCATGCTCGCCGCCAACCAGGTGGTGGCCCGGCGGCTTGCGGAAAAGAAGGTTCCCTCCATCCATCGAATCCACGAATCGCCGGATGAAGACAAACTGGCCGCGTTCAGCGAGTTCATCGGGAGCTTTGGCCTGCGGCTCAAGAACATTCACAACGTACGCTCCACGGAATTGCAACAACTGCTGACCAAAATCCGGGGTCGGCCGGAAGAACGCGTGATCAATAACCTGTTGCTCCGCTCCATGAAAA
>Ga0066640_10000914_pt1 | contig 17724 bp, 16 predicted proteins | sample CryGeyCG2114_020_2_FD_59505 | JGI IMG/M metagenome (GOLD analysis project Ga0066640, IMG submission 59505) | Groundwater microbial communities from aquifer - Crystal Geyser CG11_big_fil_rev_8/21/14_0.20 | ecosystem: Environmental > Aquatic > Deep subsurface > Groundwater | place: USA: Utah... | reverse complement strand
ATACTTAAAGGTATACTTGCCCCAGTTTAAGTTAAAATCGTTTTATAAAGGAGTAAATGATGAGCAGTATTGATGAACGTGTTAAAAGTATCATTGTAGAACAGCTAGGTGTGAAGCCTGAGCAAATCGTGCCAGAAGCATCTTTGATTGATGATTTAGGTGCAGACTCTCTTGATACTGTTGAGTTAGTAATGGCTTTGGAAGAAGAGTTCGAAACTGAAATTCCTGATGAAGAAGCTGAGAAAATTCGCACAGTAGCTCAAATTACGGATTATATTAAGGCTCGTTCCTAGGGTTTTGGAATTTACAAAAAGTTTAAAAAGGCTAGCCAAGACTAGCCTTTTTCGTTTAAGGAGATAAACATGGCAAAGCGTCGTGTTGTGGTAACAGGGTTGGGAATGCTAACCCCCCTAGGTTTGACGGTTGAAGAAACTTGGAAAAATATTTTAGCTGGTAAAAGTGGTATTACGACTGCTCCTGGATTTGACCCAGAACAATATCCTGTCGTCATTGCGGGCTTGGTGAAAAACTTTGATCCACTTCAATATATCAGTGCAAAGGATGTTAAAAAAATGGATCCTTGTTTGCAGTATGGTTTTGCTGCGGGCGTGCAGGCGATGGAAGACTCAGGTTTCGTGGTAACTGAAGAAAATGCGCATCGTATTGGCGTTGCATTTGGTTCAGGGATTGGCGGGATGACCTGTATTGAAGATGGCATGGAAACCATTTTAACTGAAGGGCCAAAACGGATGTCACCGTTTTTTATTCCTTCAGTGATTATCAATATGATTGCTGGAAATCTTTCAATCAAATACGGTTTAAAAGGTCCAAACATTGCTATTGTAACGGCATGTACAACTGGGGCGCATAATATTGGTATGGCTGCGCGTATGATTCAGTATGGTGATGCAGATGTGATGTTAACCGGTGGTGCTGAAAAAGCCAGTGGTCGTTTAGGTTTGGGTGGTTTTGCTGCAGCACGGGCTTTGTCTAAGCGTAATGATGCGCCTGAAAAAGCCAGTCGTCCTTGGGATAAAGATCGTGATGGTTTTGTATTAGGTGATGGTGCAGCTTCTTTAATGCTAGAAGAATATGAGCATGCTAAAGCACGTGGCGCTAAAATTTACGCGGAAATTGTTGGATTTGGAATGTCTGCGGATGCCTATCATATGACTTTGCCAGATGGAATTGGGTCTTATGCAGCGATGGAAAATGCCTTGAATGATGCTGGGTTAAAGCCAACAGACATTGATTACATCAATGCACATGGTACGTCTACAGGAGCAGGTGATGTAGCTGAGAGTAAGTCTGTTGAGCGCTTGCTAGCAGGACACAAAGCACCAATGAGCTCAACTAAATCTATGACAGGCCATTTAATTGCTGCAGCAGGTTCAGCAGAGGCAATTTTTTCGATTCTGGCAATTCGTGATCAAATCGCGCCGCCAACCATTAATTTAGACAATATTGATGAAGGCTGTAATCTTGATTATGTCCCACACAAAGCACGTCCATGCAAAATTGATGTGGCGCTGTCTAACTCTTTTGGTTTTGGGGGCACGAATGGTTCGTTGCTTTTCAAAAAAGTTTAGATGAAAGGCAAATTTATAACGCTTGAAGGGGGTGAGGCCTCAGGGAAATCAACAAATGTTCGGGTTATGGCTGAATATTTGAAGTCAAAAGAGATTCCTTTTATTGTGACCCATGAGCCGGGAGGAACCCCTTTAGCAGAAGAGCTACGCAGTTTTCTCTTAAAGCAGCACGATGAAAAAGTTGCACCCAAGACAGAGCTCTTATTAATGTTTGCGTCCCGCGCACAACATATTCACGAAGTGATTTTGCCGGCGCTTAAACAGGGTACTTGGGTTATCTGCTCTCGCTTCACGGATTCATCTTATGCATATCAAGGCGGTGGTCGTGGTGTACCAGAAGCTGACATCGCAGTGCTGGAAAAATTTGTTCAAGGCGACTTACAGCCCGATCTAACTTTATTGCTGGATGTGCCGGTTGAAATTGCACTTGATCGTGCGAATAAGCGTGGTTTACTCGATCGAATTGAGCAAGAAGACCGCGAATTTTTTGAGCGAATTCGTCAGGCCTACTTAAAGCGTGCTAAGCAGTTTAGTGGGCGTTTTAAAATTGTTGATGCCGCACGGGCTTTAGATGATGTGGCAGAAGCAATTATTGATGCACTGGAAGTATTGGTGGTGTGAATTAAATGAGGCGCATTGATAAGTCAATAGCCTGAATGTTTTTAGTGATAGCACCCACAGAAATAAAATCCACTCCTGTTTTAGCTATGTTGGCTATGTTCTCTAAGCTCACATTTCCAGAGGCCTCCAGCTTGGATTGGCTTTGATTCAGCTCAACTGCGTTTTGCATTTCAGGGATGTCAAAGTTATCGAGCATGACAATGTCAGCCTTTGCAGTGATGGCTTCTTGTAGTTGTTGAAGCGTTTCTACTTCAACTTCAACAGGTTTGCCAGGTGCAATTTTTTTGGCCGTTGCTACTGCTGTGGTGATGGAGCCGCAGGCCATAATATGGTTCTCTTTAATAAGAAAAGCATCATATAGACCAATACGGTGATTATGTCCCCCACCGCATTTTACAGCATATTTTTGCGCAAGTCGGAAACCTGGAATTGTTTTGCGTGTATCCAGCAGTTTTGTATGTGTACCAATTAGAGCATTAACATATCGGCGTGTTTGTGTGGCAGTACCTGAAAGCATTTGCAGGAAGTTTAAAGCTGTACGCTCAGCCGTAAGTAGGGCGCGTGCTGTACCATGTGCCTCAAATAAAGTTGCTCCTGCGTCTGCATGTTCTCCATCAAGAATTTTAAAGTGAATATCAGTATGTGCATCTACTTGTTTAAAGACTTTACGGACAAAAGCTTCGCCGCACAGTACCATGGGCTCCCGAGTAATAATACGCGCATGGGCAGTCTTGGACTCAGGAATGAGCATGGCTGTGATATCGCCCGTGCCTATGTCTTCAGCAAGTGCCTGTTTTACAAGATCATATATAAGTTTGGATGAGGGCAACATTCTTTACTTCACGCTTAAACTGTGGATAATAGGAGGTCTATTCTAGCAAAGGACTTGGTTATGACCAAACTGACATTAAAACCCATTTTACGTGAAGCTTGGCAGAAAGTTTCTGGAGCTAAGCGTTATTTTTTTGTTGCTTTCTTAGCGTTAATTGCTCTACAAGGAAGTTTGTTAATCGTGCAGCTTTTACTGCAAGACTACGTTTCAAAAACCGTGATGATTAGAATTGCAGTTAATGTAGTTTCGTTGTTTATTTGTACACCTCTTGTTGCTGGGTTCGTAATGTTGGGTGTAAGGCGTGCACGTGAGGAGGTTTTGGGCTATAAAGATGGGTTTGCCTATTTTAAAAAGGCAATTCCTTTATTTTTAACCCAATTACTTATTTTAATTAGTATATGGGTTGTCATATTTGGCTTGTCTTTTTTAGCTATCGGCACAGTTTTGGCGGCACATGAGGTGAATCAGGTGGTATTTCTGCTCAGCGGGGTGATTATATTTATTGTCTTGTTGGGAATAGTGATAGTGCTGCAAGCCCTGTTTTCATTTGCGTTTATTGTGGTGGCTGATCTTGGGCGATCCCCATGGCAAGCATATAAACAAAGTGTTCGAATGGCTTTTCCAAATTTAAAAATATTATTTTTAGCTGAATTGTTTTTTTTGGTTTTAGATATTTTAGGATCTATCCCTTTTGGTATCGGGTTGTTGTGGACTCTACCTTTTTCTTTTATTGCCACAGGGATCTTTTATCGAGAGATCTCCAAAAACATTAATATAAAATAATTAATCAGCCCATTAAAATTGCATATTTAAATTATTTATGATACAATGATGGCCTAATATTTTTTATTTAAATTGTAAAATTTTGGGGCGTAATTATGGCTGTAGCAGTTCCAGGTAGGGTCGAACAGATTGCAAAGTTAAAAAAAGAGATCGAAGCGATTCGTAAAACTCTAGAAGCTCCAGCTTTGGGCGATGCTGAAATTGCAGCTCTAGAAAGCGCAACCACCACAGTGCCCACCGATGCCTGTAGTTTTTTTAGAAATTTAATGTTGAAGGAGCCAGTTCCTGCAGAAGCTGAATATACTCAACTTGCGAGGGCTGCTGCATTAGCAGACTCAGCCGATACACCGGCCTTAGCAGAGTTAACGGTAGAACAAAGAGAGATTGTTTCAAGACTACAAAACAGCTTAGGTGATGTTGAAGAAGGTCAGGGTGTTGGAGATGATGCTGAGACGCGTAAAGCATATCGTTCAGCGCATTACCCGGTTTTAATACAGCATGGAGTGCCAGAAGCAGATGCGGGTTCAAGGGCTTGGTTATGTGACCGTGTTTTGTTAAGTATAGGCCCTAATATTACTGATGCACTTAAAGCACAGATTTATCGTTGTGTTGGTGAGTTGACTCCAGGTACTGCAATAGATGATGCACATATTGCTGATCTCGTAGGACAAGTGAGCAAAGCCAGTAAAGCGGATGAGGAAATTCGTCAAGCTCAAATTAAAATTGTCGTAGAAAACTTAGGAAAACAATTAAAGTCAGAAACTTTTGCAAGAACAGTGCAGCGCATTTTTTCAGATTCAGAAATTATTAGGCTTACGGCAGCAGTGAGCTCTCATTTAGAGGGGGCAACTATTGGACGCACTGTAGGGCCGGAAAGCATTGCAGCTGCGTCTGAGGCAGCAAGTCTCGGATTAAGAAGACAGTATTTTTTATATGCTCGACATTATGCACATCGGCTTCAAGAGCAATTTGGAAGTAAGCCTGCTTTAAAAAAACAGCTTTTAACACATGCTCACAAATTACTTTCCACTGCCTGGGCAGCACGTACAGAACTTCTAAGCATGGAAAATTTTGAAAAACAAGTACTTTTGGCTGCACAGGGCAGTACACCAATAATTTCACCTACTGCACGTGAATTCCCAGATTTGCTAGCTTTTGGTGCGGAGACACCAAAAGCATTTGTGGGGGCAGGGTCTCCAGTGGCCTATCAACTTGGGAAGTTATACTTAGCAGAGAAACGAGGTGCGGTAATTGCACAAACAGAAGCTGGGGGTCGAATCAATTTTGAAACCCGTACACAAGCAGATGCAGCAGTTGAGGCAGCCAGAGCTTTGGAAGCTCGCACCGAGGCACTCCCGACAAGTAAGACACAGGCGGGATATTTAAAAGATGGATACCTAGTCGTGACAAAAGCGACACTTAAAAGTGCGGAAACTAACTCTGCTTTAAAATCTGCAGTTGTAGATGCTGCAGCAAAAGCACTTTTATTTCAAGGAAATATACGTTATCGCAGTGCGCCAGATGGTTCACTTGAGGTAGAAAGAGGGGTGGTTTCCTTGGGTAATGTCGATCCTGAACTTCGTTCAGTGATGCGTGATGCTTTGGTACAAGTTTTGCATGAAAATCCCTGTGTGCAAATTGGTAGTTTGCCTCAAGATATGTTTGCAGAAGTCAGTGTGCAGTTGCGAGAAAAAATGCCAGCAGCAGAAGGTATGCCAGCACGTGAGTTTTTCACGGCAACATGTAAAGCAAAACATGATCCTGGCTCTGTGCCCCCTTCTCCACGAGCATTTCAGGCAGCTCATGATGCTGATAACACTCGCAAAGAAGCCCCCACTGTTGCTGCCCCGTAGAAGTAATCAGGGCTTATAGCTTAATTATAGACAAGATCTGCTTTTAAATTACAGTAAGAGGTATTTTTATCTTCAGCATCGGCCTTACAGCTTAGTTGGAGTGCCTGTTCTGGAGACACATCAGAATTGAGGGTAAGACGGCGATCGTTTGAACCAAACCAATAGTATTGATTTCCAACTCTGCGTTTGAGTGTCAGTGTGTTTTGACTTTGTTCAAAATGATCACGCAAGTTTTCTCCTGCAGCACCATGATCAACATAAATAATTTTATTATTAAAGCGTAAGCCTAGTTTAAAGTCTGTATCACTGTCCGCTGTGCCACAAAATGATAATGTTCGAGTGGTTTGAGGGCGGATCGACTGGTCTGATTGATCTGAACTATTCACATTTAAAGAATAGACAACAGAGATGGGAAGTGATTTTTGAGATTGGTTGTTAATGGTAATGTTTGCGCTAGAATAGCTACAAGCCATAGCAGGCAAGACACTGAAAGAAAAAATAGCAACTAAACTACGTTGAATAATTGTGTGTATAATTTTCATGGTGGTATCCTTTTAACTTAATTGAATTTGTGAGCCAGTACTGGTTACAACCAGCTCTTCTAGAACATCGTACAGGATCATAACCAGCACGAATAAAGACTGTTCGGGCATAATATTGACTTTTTCACCGGTGAGGGCTGATGGGTCAGAAACCAAAGCTACATCAAGCTTACGGCCGAATAAAAAGTCAGTGAGTAAGTTTGCACGTTTGATTAAAATAGGTAAAGCACCCTCAAATGCAAACACTTCCTCAAGAGGTAGGACCTCATCACGATAGACAAATTCTTTTTTATGGCGCGTGGCTAATTTAGTTAAGATTGCCGGAATATCCATTATTTAACGTACCTGTTGAATGATTTGAGAAATCCCCAAAATTTGATGAGATGAGAAGTTGTTTACGCGGTCGACTACAATTGTTAAGAGTACGTGTTGTGTAGTGATGGTGCTCCCTTTTTGTAAAGAAATAACCATTGGAATTTGCACTTGCCACTTATAGACACCATTAAATACACCAGAGCCTGTTACAATAGGCACATCACTGGGTACGGCACTCATGACTAGCTTCTCGTTACGTACATTGTCTAACTGTCCTGCAAAAGCAGTTTGGAATTGGCTCCAACCTTGAGAGGTGAAATATTTTTGAGCGCTATTTAACTCTTGACGATAATTTACAAAATCAAGCGCATAAATATTTGGAACATTTTTGCTCACCCAGTTCAAGACTGTTGTATTGTTTACAGCCGGCTGTGTTGTAGGGTAAAGCGGAATGAGTTGTCCATCTTCAGAAGTGGCAAAAAAGAAATTATGCGTAGGTCGAGTCGAATAAAAGATAAATGCACTGACTAAAATTACATTTAAAATCAAGCTAACCAATAACAACCAAATCGTGCGACGAAAGTTATCACGATAAAAACTATTACGCAAAGTAACTTGTTCAAGTGCATTGCTGGTGTCTTTTGCCATAGTACATTTTCCTTATTGATCTGCAACCTCAGTGTACGCAATTTTATAAAAATATGCCAGTATTGACTCCCATTTAGCTGACAGGGGTGGGGCTGTCTTCTTCTGGGGCTGAGGAGGGCTCGGCTCCACTTAATGTTCTGCCTGGAGAGGCGGGGTCTGCTGGTGGTGCTGAAGGATCGGGTGCTGCTGGCAGAGATGCCGAAGCCGTTGCTGACTCACCCATCTCGACACCTAAGTTCAGTAGCCAGCGTTTACCTTCAGTGCTTTGTTCTACAGTCCTATCAGCCTCTGCCTGTTTTAAATGCGCCGTAAAAGCCTTTAAGTCAGATTCTTTGATGGGTACAGGTTTTGGAACATCAGGATCGCTTATATTGTTGCAAGTCAAGACTGGTTTGCCAGCTTTATCTTTGTCTATTGAAAACTGTAGGCTGGATTTACTTCTTTTTTCCCTTAAGTTGAGATGATTACAAAACTGCTGCGCAGCATGATCCCTCACTGCATCTGCATTGCCATTTAAGCGAATTGATAATTGAGAGTTAACACCGCTCGCAAAATCTGAACGCTCAGCGGCAGAAAAAGGTCTATGCGTTCCATCCGCATTAAGAATGAAAACGCTAATATCTCCATTGGGTTCAGCCGTCATCCGGTAGCGTTCTGATGAGCCTTCAGTTGTTAATCGAAGATTCTCAGCCCTAACGTAGTTTTGGACTTCTTGCTGCATAATACGATCAGGACTATACTTTTCAATTTGGCTTTGTATGATAAAAGAAATGATTAAAAGTGCTAAAAAATCATTCACTTGATTTGCAGCATTAATCAGTTTTCTTGCCTGAACAGAGTCCATTTGCGTTCTGAGTCCTGCAATACGTAATGCGTTGTCATCTCCAGGCATGACAGTTACTTGACGTGTATTCTGCTCTGTTACTCTTGTGGCTTCATCTTGATAGGGTTTAAGAGCAACTTCCACTAGTTTTTGATTATTCTTTTTTGCTGTTTGTAGCAAAGTGACTTCACTTTCTACTTTTCGAGCTAGTTCTAGGTTATTGCGTAAAATTATTTGTTTTGCATCGGCAGAAAGTGATGGATCCTTCAACTGTTTTGCCACTTCTTCTAGTTGAGTGAAGTGACGAAACCCTTGTCTAACAGCAGGACTTTTTCCGGTTCCGCCAGATGTAAGCGCTGTTAAGGCTACGGTCGCATCTGCAGCAACCTTAATGAGCCTTTGCTCTGTCATTTCAGCAGGTTTTTCTTCTTTGGTACCAGCTGCAGGTGCTGCTTGCATACTACGCATCATTTCCGCAAGAGGATTAGCTCCAGCCATTTTTACTTCTCCTATATAGAGGGGCCATCTGAGTTATTGTTATTTTGTTGCAAAGCAAATTCAAGCATCCGTAATTGATCTTGCATTGTTGCACCAAACTCATCAGGCCCCAAAAATTGTTGGTTAAATTCTTTCATTGTATCCAGGTGGTTCACATAGAAATGTGCATCAACGAGATCATGTTTTGTCGGTTGTCTAAATAAAAATCCCCCCTCAACTTTAGCACGAAACTTAACAGGAAGAAATGCTAAAAAGTTTTTGTAGCTTTCTACTAGAAGCGGTTCATCGTTTTCACGTTTTGCATAATCAATATCTCGACAAATTTGGCTCGCATCTGCATCAAGAGGATAGATAACCGAGAGGTAATACTGGGCAACCTCAAGTACCAATTTGCGTACACGTACTGATAGTTTTTTAAAACGATCGAGCCGCGTATTGATAAACTTAGATGCCAGTATTTCTTCAGTCGGTACAACCTGATTTGTCATTAAGGCACTCCTGTCTTACCGGAACTTTCTTCAATTGCACGAACAAGGCGACGTTGAGAGGAGGCTTGCTCCGTATTGCTCATCTTAATGCTTTGCAGAGTTTCACGTAGCATACGCAATTCGGAGGCTTGCATCAAGGCTTGGTCTTGTTGCATTTTTAAATTCTGATATAGCAATTCATTTTGAATAGCTTGTTCAACAACTAGGGCTCTCAGGAGCTGAGGAGTCGAGGCACTTTGTACTTGGGATTGCCAGTCACTTTGCCCCCCAAAAGGCACAAGAGTTGCCTGGTGTAAAGACTCTATTTCAGGCTGTGAAGTTGAAAGATCAAATAAAGTATTTTGAACAGATGGTCCCCAATACCCATATTGTACAGTATTAGCAGTCGCATCGCGTGTTAATTCACTAAGGTAGGGAATTGCGGATGTAACAGATGGGTAGTTCCCTTTTGCATCAGGAGAAAAATTGCCTGTTAAATCAGGTAGTGACTCAGGTGGCAACTTCGTCTTTTTGTCATTGATGACCGAGTTCATGCTGTTTAGCTCTTTTACTGCATCATAGCCAGCAGTTTGACTTACAAATGGACTACTGCTCAAGTCTTGCGTCCAATATTGTGAAAGTAAGTTAAGGTCAGTATTGGTGTCATTGGTGTTCTGGTTCATTGCATTGGTGCTGTCTGCAATTACCTTGAGGTAATTATTTGTTACTGTCATGTCAGGTATATTGGAAGGGATAGAGGGATTGTCCTGTTGATAGGCCGTACCCAGGCTACTTGGACCAGACGATAAAGATTGTAAGGCTGGTTGTGCACCGCTACCCTTGGCTGTAGATTTAAAGTTAGCTTGAGTGCTCGAGTTAGTATTAAATTGGCCAACCTGGCTTGCTGGTTGGACATACTGAATATTTGGGCTCTGCGATGCAGGCATATTTACAGTGGTCTGCTTACTTGCTGACGCCTTATTTTTATTAGTGTTTGTGGATGAGGCCGCACTATTTGCAGTTGTAGCGGTTCCTGAATTCCCACTAAAAAAAGAGTAAGGGTTATTGTTGTTATCAGCATGGCTGACAGTGCTCATCATTGGAATAAGCAGCAAGCTCAACCATTTTATATATTGTTTCATTCTCAGAAATCTCCTTTATGATTTACTAGCTTGTGACATTTTAAACTTCATCAACTCTTTACCGGTGTTTCCAAAAGCTTCACCGCCTTTGGCTGCCGCCTGTGTATTCGCTGAAGATTGTTGTTTATTCAGGTCAGACATACCTTGGCCACGCTGTTTTTGAGCATCAATACCTTGTTGCATTGCTTGACCGCCTGCCTGTGCGCCTGATTGGGCAGTTTGCTGAGCCTGTTGGCCAAACTGTTGTGCTTCTTGTTCACCTGCACGGTCAGCTTGTCCATTAATCCACTGTACTACTTTTTCTGGTAGAACATAGATGGGGGAGAAGCATTTGGTGAATGCCATGACGAGGAATGAGGCATACATGAAAACAAGTAGGCAAGAGATGACACCCAGTAAGGTATGGTTGTTGGGTAAGCTATTGAAGGTGTTATTTGCAATGATATGAAACCCCTCTGCTGAATAGTGGATTAACACATACGTTAAGAGGATACCGGTTAACATACCAATGACCATCAAAACAGGCCTGAAAACTACGCCCAGGAGGAAGCGAACAGCTGGTTGCGCATGCCCCATATAATCATTGCCACCAGGGTGGGCAAAAGCAAGCATGACCAACGGTGCTGCAACCAACGCTTCAATCACGCCAATAATCCAAGCCATTTGGCCTGCCCAGAACATGATGTAAGGCATAAAAGGGATAACAAATGCAAACTGTACACCAATGGTGATCAATGTGGTGATAATGAAAAGAAACAAAGGTAGCCACATTAACTGAATTCCAATATTCGACATTGTGGTAATTGTGGTGGTGGCAATTGCAAGCTCTACTTGGGTTTGTAAAATTTGTGACATTGCAGATGCAGACTGGGCTGCAAAGCCTATTCCCGTTGCGATTCGCATACCCGTTCCGGTAATATCTGGAGCAGATGCAAGTGCAACACCTCCCGCCCCTATGAATAATGCAGATGAGGCTGCAGCAGTTCCAATGGCTCCTTGTGCCATGCTGCCGTGTGCCTCTGCATTTACCGTATTTACCAGCCCCTGCATTGCACCTTGATAATGAGAAAAAGTGATTTCCATACTATTAATGCAGTTTACAAGTATTGAAATCCCAGTATTTCTAACCTGCTGGATTAAGCTAAATTGTTGTGCTGCCACGGATGTAAGATCAGGGTCTGTATAACCAAAATTATAAATGTCATTCAGGATGGTCATAATACCTGCAGATTGCTCTTGTGAGGCCGCAGTCGATATGCTGGTCCCTCTGCCCATTTGTGTGTTCGCAGAGCCCCACTGTGTAGCAGGATCACTGTTGCCAGAATAGGTGTTTCCTATCATTTTAGTAAACATATCATCCATGGCAACATTTAGAGGTAGCGTTGCTCGTGTGGCCCCAATAACATTGTTGGCAGCCATAATATTAACCAGATTGGATAAATATGGCGTTAAATTTTGAAAGCAATTATGCTTTGCCGTGGTGACAGAAGAGCCGGATGGATAAGACATAGGACAAGCTGGATTATTGTTATTTGACTCAGCGAGAGCATATAGGAGTAGGCGTGCCAGTGGATCTTGGTAATCTGGTGGTACGCTTGATAACGCTGCAAACAAAGTTCTTGAGGTGTTATTAACCCGAAAACGATACATGTCATTTTGAGAGTCGCCTGAAGAAGGAGAAACATTTGGGTTATAAGGTTGAATTAGGCTTGCATATTGATCTGAAATTCCAAAATCGGCAGGATTAACATTTGTTAAGGGAATTGAGACAGTTTTTGGTCCGTATATCATTGCGGTTTCATCCATACCTACAATAGAGGCAGGGTAGCATAATTGTAAATCTCCGGAAGGATGGCACAGGTGAAGTACCTCTGTGTCGCCAATGTATATGGGTGGTCTCTCTTCAACCATTAGCGTCATTTTTGCTTCGGCGCTTCCTGTCGCATTTCCGTAAAATATAAGACTGTTTGCTGTACTAGCAATTGCAGCAATCAAGAGTTTAATGTTTTCAGCAAATTGATTGTCAACAATTAAATAAGAGGCTCCCGCATTCCACCACGAGTACTTCAAGGGCACCTTGATTTCACGTTGCACCAAATATAGCAACTCTGATTTGAACATGAGGGGATTAAGTCTGTCTGGCGTTTGGCTGAAAAGAGGCTTACAGTCTTCTGTGATTGTGTCACCTGAAATTTTCTTCACACAGCTCTGAGCTTTTTCATAATATACATGGGTGCCATTTTTATCAGCCGCCGCTATGGCTGCATCAAGTTGGGTCTTATCCATGTACTCAGGCATGGTTTTGACAGCATAAGAATCCAGAGAGGGTGATGCTTGTGAGTTGACGGTTGTCTGGATAGAGTCTTCGGCTTTCGCGATCAAGGCACTGGATAAGGCTGCTAAAGAACAATGCGCAGGAACACCACTTCCACCCGCTGCATCTTCGTCGCATAAATTTTTATACATACTGTCATCATTTAGACTTGGGTCTGGGTCGACTATAGGTCCAGTTTTTGTGACATAAGCCGAGATAAATTTATTCAGGCTATTGTTCATTTGTGATCTATAATCACTACTAATTTGAGCCTCAGCTTTTTTGGTAGGGTCTGAGTTTCCTTGGGTGTTGTCACTTGATCCACTTACTGTGGGTGCAGGTCTAAATGAATAGGTATACTCTCCTGTTACTGTAATTGCACCATTTGGTTTTTCCCATGTAGATTTTTGTGGGTCCAGAGGGTAGCCACAACCAGAAACGCCTGAATTTTTTATCAGTGGCGGAGCACATCCATCATGTGACCCGGGAGGGTTGTTACCAATCCAGACTGTATATTGTCCTCCAAAACTCGCATAGCCATCTTGGGCTATCCCATTTTGGGCGCCACTTGATAAAACATTAGTTAGAGCCCTTTTACAGCTGTATGTTTCAGCATAAACAGCGCCTGGGTCACCAGCGCGCGTCATACCATCACACACATCAATATTTTTATTAATCACATTTTGGAGCTCAGGTGGCAGAGGAGCTTCTGAAGACCCAAGATAATAGGTTTGATTGATTTTTGATTTCACTTCAAACAGGTCGCTGGTTGGCGCTGGTGCAGGTTTAAAGCCATCATCATTAGTTTGATCTGCACCAAGACAAGGGTCATTAATGTCATCTAAAGTTATAGAGCGAGAAGGATGTGCCTCGACAGCAGTTTTAAAGTTTTCATACGCGGCTTTTGCAATATAAGAAGAAAAGTAGTAAAAATCATAACGTGGGTTATCAAGAAATTGAAGGTCAGGATTAACGTTGGGATTGCCATCGGGATGATATTCAGGGTCCCAGTTATCAACAAGTTGAACGGGTGGAGATCCAACTTTAATGGCATAACTTATTGCTACGGCTGCTGCAGCTTCGGCTGGGCTTTTATTATTTAGATAACCATTCTTAAGCTCTACGTCATATGTCGAAACCAATTTATTATAGAACAGGTTGAGTAATGTAATATCTGCAGCTTTGCTTGGTGAACTATCATAGCGCGTACACATTCCACCTTGCGGTGCATTTTGCATCATTGCAGTTGCAATCGGCACAATACTAGCATAGACAAGTTGTTTTTGGACCATTTGGGATGCGTAGTTGTCTACATAGCTTGGAATTGCAGGAGGAACGTTGTTGCTGAAAATGTCCGAGACAATATGGTCCCAGACATATGTGGCTATAGTGATGCCGAGTAAAATAACATATAGGAAAAGATATTGCCCAATGCATAAACCCGTTTTTAAAGGCACGACAAACAAAATACCTAAAATTAAGCGAACGGGTGTCCAAACACCATTCCAGTTGCGTCCCAGAAACTGACCTTCTGATGCGGTATTCATTGTGCCAACAAAAAGCATGACTGCAAAAATAATTAAGCTAAAGCCAAGTAATGCTTCATTGAAGTGACGAAGCAGCTGTGAGAAAGTGGTTTGGACTGCTTCTGGACTTGCTGAGGGATCGATAAAATTGTAAACAACCCCTGTTATGTCATTCAGAATTTGAACTGACTTATCACTCGATAGAGATGAAGGGAGTGTTAAGCTTAAGAAATTCATTTCATATCCTTATTTATTGCTCGAAGGTTTTTTTTTGGAAAATAACCCTTTAATTTCAGCATTATAGTATTCTTTGAATGTAGAGCCCAAAATTTGGTTTTTAATTTGATATAGCCAAAAATGATAACGAAATGCGAGCACTAAGGATAAAAGTGCAAAGCAAAAACCAAGGAGTGCGATAGCTAGCTTACCTTCCAGTAAGTTGCCTATTGCGTAAATTACACCAATTACAAATATAAAGAGGAACAGAATGAGTAGGCGAAGAAAGCCTTTTTTTGCATCTAACACAGCTTGTTTGGATAAATAAACTTCGCTTTGGTCTGATTCTGTCTTGGTTAAGTTTGATTTAATAATTTCTTTAAAAACAGAATAATTTTCTTTTGTTCCGCCTGCGATCTGATCATAGCCAAATAGGCCTTTGCCCACCTTGACACTTTTATTTTTGACATTCTTAAAAAAACTCATGAAACTCTCCCAACTTAGTGCAGTTATTTTAACAAAATAAATATTTTTATCAACCATATTTTTATGACAACTTTGTAACAATTAATCTATATTTGTAACATAACGTCTTAGGTCTGCTGCTGTGCTTTCTCCGCGTGATGGTAAGCAACCTGCATAGCTTGTTTGGGATTCAATTTCTTTGATAATATTTAAAGACTCTTCTTTGGCTAGGCTTTCACTTTTTCCTAAAAGAATATTTAAACGTTTGACCACCTCGTAGAGTTTCTCTTTGGTTAAAATGCTAGGTAAAAGCGTGGAGGTTTCAATATCAAAGAACCGGCTGGCCAAACGCTCTTCAACTTTGATGCTCATGAAAATAGATGGGTTTTCATCTTGAGTACCAAAATCTACGGCTTCCTCTTCTTTTTTACCTTGAATAAAGTGAATCAAGGCTTGTATGAGTTTCGGCTTATCTCGTGCAAGCTCTTGATCTCTAATAATTTCAAATAAGCCAGCCAGTGCACCTTCAACTTTTGCAGGTTTATAATTTGCGATTGAGTCATTTACCTTTTGTAAAGATCGTACTAAGTTTACGCTTTGGTCAGTTGGGCCTTTTACTTTGAGAAATTGGTTGAGCTTGATCTTGGCAACCTTGGGTGGGTTTGCAAAAAACATACTGGCCCGAACAATTTTTGATTTGAAAAAGATGTGGCCCTCACCTTCACGCTGGTCTTTTAAGTCTAGCAAGTCAATCCGGTTGCGTTTATCCAGGGAAGCTTCCATCGTGTCTTTATATTGTAAGGATGAACCTCCACCGCCACCTTGGCGTGAAAAATTGCGTGCAACAGATACGTAAGACTCACCTGCTGTTTTTTGGAAAAAATCCCATGTTTCAATGGGGTCTTCAAGTTTCATACAGATTTTGATGTTGGTATTTGCACAAATGGATGCAGCCTCCTCCTTTGAAGCTTTTTGGAATGCTGGTAAATCTTGCCCCGCAAAAATAACCGAAAATCCTAAAGAACGTGCCTGAGCTGGGACCACGGCAAAGCCTTTAACTGCATAGTAGCCATACTCATCCAGTACACACAAGAAGGGGGTTTTTGAGTTGGTGGGTTTGCGCTCGATTACGTCTTTGTAGTCGCCTTCTACCGCACTACCCAAACCACTTGCCAGCATAGATTTGAGCGATGCGATAATAAGTTTACCCAAATTGGATAATTCATCGGGAGATTTTTCAAGGGCAGGTAGTAAAACAACTAAAATTCTACGGTTTAAGACCACGTCATGGAAGTCCACTTCAGCGAGGTTGGTTCTAACAATATGGCCATACACATCCGCAAGCGAACCGAAAATTCGGGTTAACTGCATGGTGATATAGCCATGCTGTTCGTAGGCTTTACTACTTTGCTTCCCTTTTTCACTTTTTTGATAGCCAGGAAGCGTTGCCAGATAGTTTTCCAGGGGGTCACGTACTTCAAAAGGCAAAACCTCGGGCATCAAGCTGATGTTATTATTTTGGTCAATTACTTTGCGGTCGTAGAGTAATTCTTCTAGCACATCAAGGGTAAAGTAGCGTCGAATTAAGCCAGCCTCCAGTAATAGATAACCTTTGTCACGCATCCACACTAAAGGACGCATCAGAGCTTCAATAAAAGAAATGGCACGGCCTTTCCACATATCGCCATCACCGCCACCTGGCTGTGATCCAGAGTCCATTAAACTAACAACCAATTGAGATAACATACTGGATGAGCCCGCAGCAAAAGGGTTCATCGTATTTGAAAGAATTACTTCTTGAGGGCCAATAATATCAGCAGCTCCAGTCATGAAATTCACAAGCAGCAAGTCATCTTCGCGGCCCATAGAGCGAACCATGGCGAAAATTTTCGCAAATAGTGCGTTGTCCCCTTTTCCATCTACATAAATAAAGCCACTGCCTTGTGCCAAAGCATTATAAGCAATTGAGATCAGTGCCTCAGTTTTACCAGAACCGGTTGAACCAAAAATTAAGGCATGGGTCCGCATATCATTATTATTAAACCAAAGCTGCTCTTTAGACTCAATGTCATTGCCAAAGAAATAGATTCCAGCTGCAGGGCCTGGGTTATTAGAGCCGGGCTTGGGGTCGTTTCGATCGGGTAGATTTGAATAGGCGGGCAGTTTGTAAGGAAGTTCAACAAAGCCAAAAAGACTATACCAAAAGACAATGATCCCCATTAAGAAAAATAAATCGGTAAAACTAGGAAGAATAAACATAAGGATGGCAAAAACGCATAGAAAGAAAATAGCTCCCCAGCGATTGACTACAAGATCACGTACCTGCTCCCAAAAAGGGCGCAGATCCCTAACCGCTTCAGAAGAGCGGAACTCTTGGCTTTTTGTGATCCCGCGAAATTTCTTTGCCATTAACGTCGCCTTATGATGACTTTTTTCGATCCAGTTAAAAATCCACGCAGCAAGCGAAAGGAGGCCATGAGGCTAATGTGATAGTAATTGAGTAAGCTCAAGAGCACAAGAACACTCGCAACCGTACCAAAGGTATACCAGTTGGGGCGCATCAAAAAGATAACAATAAAGAATGCAGCACGAGCATCAATTGTAAAAAATTTCGGGACCAATGCCGAGTCACGCCAGTGGGTATAAATGTCACTAGGATTTGCCATTGATTGATTCCTCCATCAAATGAAAGCGGCGATAGGCTTCCTCTGTAATTAAGTTTGCTTTATATTTTTTTTCTACATCTTGAAACAGTGATTGCCCATATTGGGGTAGCAGCTCACGTACTTTGCTCACGAGGTGTTCCTGGCGAGTGCTCAATAGTGCATCACGTACTTCATTTGTAAAGACCAGGTATTCACGCAAAGCGGTGCGTTTGCCGTCTGGACGTGGGACAAGTGCTTGCCAGATAATAATTTTAATTGTCTCTAATAAGTCAAACATTCTAGCATCACGTTCTTCATAAGGGAAAATAGTGACCATCCGGCGGAGTGTGTCAGCGACCCCATTACTGTGAACTGTTGTATAGACAGGGTGCCCGGTTAAAGAAGCTTCAATAACAGCCTCAATGGTTTCTTGATCACGCGCCTC
>Ga0066640_10000904_pt1 | contig 17795 bp, 17 predicted proteins | sample CryGeyCG2114_020_2_FD_59505 | JGI IMG/M metagenome (GOLD analysis project Ga0066640, IMG submission 59505) | Groundwater microbial communities from aquifer - Crystal Geyser CG11_big_fil_rev_8/21/14_0.20 | ecosystem: Environmental > Aquatic > Deep subsurface > Groundwater | place: USA: Utah... | reverse complement strand
TTGTATTGTCGCATTTTGGCAGACCAAATGGGCAGTTCGCGCGTGATATGTCACTAGCTCCGCTTGCCGATAGTTTGGGCGATGCTCTTGATATGCATGTTAAATTTTCTATCGATTGTATAGGAAAACCCGCAAAAGAAGCCGTTAATGGTTTGCAAAACGGCGAAGTTTTGTTGCTGGAAAATCTACGCTTTCATTCGGGAGAGAGCTCTAATAACGCCAAATTTGTTGAAGAACTCGCATCTTTAGGAGATGTTTATGTAAATGATACGTTTTCATGCTCACACAGAAAACACGCCTCAATAGTTGGAATTGCCAAGAAACTTCCGGCATATGCAGGCCTTTTAATGCAGGAAGAAGTAGAAAGCTTAGAAAAAGTTATAGGCAATCCGGTAACTCCCATGGCCGCAATAGTAGGTGGATCAAAAGTTTCGAGCAAACTGGGGATATTAGAGGCGTTGCTTAAAAAAGCTGATGTACTGGCAATTGGCGGCGCTATGGCAAATACTTTCTTAAAAGCTAAGGGTTGTAATATAGGTAAGTCATTATATGAACCTGAACTTATTGATGTTGCAAAAAAGATCATGACAGCGGCTGATAAGAAGGGCTGCGAGATAGTCTTACCGATTGATGTAATGGTCTCAAAGAAATTAGAAGAACGCCCTGTTTGTAAAATATTACCTGTAAATAAGGTTGCGGGTGATTATATGATATTAGATGTCGGTCCTAAATCATCACAAAATCTTGCCGATAAACTGGCAAATTGTAAGACAGTAGTTTGGAACGGCCCTATGGGAGCTTTTGAATTTCGTCCATTTGACGTAGGTAGTGTTAACGTTGCCCAGCATATTGCAAGCCTTACATCTGAAGGCAAAATAATATCGGTTGCAGGTGGTGGTGATGTTGTGGCAGCGCTTGGAGTGTCCGGTCTTACCGATTCCTTCTCATATATTTCAACAGCAGGCGGTGCATTTTTAGAATGGCTACAAGGCAATAGCCTACCTGGCGTCAAAGTTCTTTATTGGTAGTTAAAATTTACTTTTAATTCGGTTTAGATCTTCATTATTATAAAATTCTAAACCTCGTAAACGAAACTCTTCAATTTGTTCATGTGTTGGCATTGAAAAATATTCTCCGCCTTGCTGTTGAGGACTAGCCTCAGGTTTTTCTCCTTTTGCTAATTTAGATACTGCGTCAATTATCATTGGAATTGCCGCGTCATAAATATCCATAACATGCCCAACCAGAGACTTTTCTTGATCAAATAGAATCTTTGAAATTGATATTACAGGTCCAACATCAATATCTTTGTCCGTTATATAATGCAGGGTTGAACCTATTTTGTCTGTGTCGCCTTGGCGCAGAGCCTGAAATGTAGCTAATATTCCCTTATAATCGGGCAGTGGCCCTGAATGAAGGTTAAGTATTCCTTTTTGTTTATTAAAAGCGGATATTACATTATCTTTAAATATATGTCCGAACCTTATTGAAATTGCCAGATTAAAATCTGATTGAGTAATATATTCAATAGTATCGGGATTATTTATATTCTTAGGAGAAGATATTTTAACCCCTAAAGATTCAGCAATTTGTTCAAATGTATAAAAACAATTTTCTTTGGGGCTTCCTGCCGCATTTAAAAAAGGGAAATGCTCGTCAAAAAGCTTAACCTCAAATTCTTTAAGGTCAGCAATCGCTTTTTTAGGGTCTCCTACACCATGAGAAATAAATATCTCAAGCCTATGGCCATTTTCTAGCAAATAGGGCAGTAAAAGATTCAATGCATAAAGTGACATTGAATCTTTATTTAGGCAAATAAGTATTTTCAACTAGTACAACTCAATATTAATATAAACTTCCAGCTCATTTTGCAGCATTTCTAAAAGTTCGTTATCATTAGAGTCCATCCATACTTCCTCGTCTTCTTCGTAGGCGAAATGACTTGCTCCGCTAGAAGGTGAGGAGAGCCAAATCTCCTGAGTCGAGTCATGACGGTTAATCACATACTCACCTCCGTCGGGCAGCTCAATATTTAAGATGCCGTCTAAAAGATCCACCTCTAAGGTATAGTCTTCATCATATTCTTCTATTTTATCAGAAATTTTCTGCAAAACATTGTCGGCAAGTTCTATAAATTGTGATTCATCCATAAAAAAACTCTAGTGTTAGTTTGTTCAAAGAGTTAATAATGTCTCCTGTAACATTAAAAACTTTTTCGTTCATACTATGCCACCTAAGAAAAATAAAACAAAAAAATCATCTTCTGCAAAAAAAAATAAGCGCACAACGCGGAAGAAAAAGAGTAATTTTTCGCTAAGGCGTTGGTTATTAAAGTGGATTTTCATTTTAGGCCTATGGGGAGCTATTATATTAAGCCTTATAATAGTTTATTATGCGCATGATTTACCCGATGTCGGAAAGCTTGATGAGGAGTTTAGAACTCCTAAAATAACTATATTAGATAAAAACGGGGATTCAATTGCCAATGTGGGCAGTCTCTATGGAGAATATGTTGAATATAATCAGATTCCGCAAGTGTTGATAGATGCGGTTACATCAACGGAGGATAGGAGATTCTTCGCGCATTTTGGAATGGATCCTATGGGATTGCTCCGCGCGGTTGTAACAAATTATACTGCAGGACGAGTGGTGCAAGGCGGCAGCACTATAACGCAACAATTGGCAAAGGTGGTGTTTTTAAGCCCTGAGCGAACTATAAAAAGAAAAGTTCAGGAGTTGTTGCTGGCGTTTTATCTGGAAGGAAAATTTACCAAAGAAGAAATTATAACAATGTATCTTAACCGTATTTATCTAGGCAGTGGTAATTATGGTATTGATGCTGCCTCACATTCATATTTTAACAAATCGGCACGTGATCTTAATTTATATGAGGCTGCCACTATAGCCGGTCTTATAAAAGCACCTTCGCGATATTCACCGCTTAATAATTTTGAGCTTTCACAAAAACGAGCTGATCAGGTGTTGGCGCTAATGGTGGACAACGAGGTGCTAACATCCGGCGATATTTTGAGAGCCACCGAAGGACTTGGATTTGCTAAAAAAAGATATGAAGTAGGTGTTAAATATCCTTACTTCGTCGATTGGGTGAAAGATCAGTTGCCTGATTATATAGGAAGACGGAAAGGTGAGGTGGTAATTACCACAACCCTCGACCCTGAGATTCAAAAAGTTGCAGAAGAATCTCTTGCCGCGTCATTGTCGGTATATGGAAAGAAGCACCACTTAGAACAGGGAGCCGTTTTGATTATGTCCCCACAAGGAGATGTTCTGGCTATGGTTGGTGGCAAGTCATACCGTGAGAGCCAGTTTAATCGAGCAACGCAAGCCTATCGTCAGCCCGGTTCATCATTTAAGCTATTCGTATATCTTGCGGCTATGGAAAACGGATATACACCGGAGGATGTATTTGTCGATGAACCGATAGAATATCAGGACTGGGCACCTGAAAACTGGAATAATAAATATGAAGGTGAAATATCGCTTAGAAACGCTTTCGCAAAATCTATCAATACAGTAGCGGTTCAGCTTGCACAGAAGGTGGGTATAAGAAAGGTGATAAACACCGCGCGTAAGCTTGGCATAAGTTCTGATATGAATAAAGATTTAAGCTCGGCACTGGGGACTTCTGAAGTAACATTGCTTGAGCTGACCGGAGCATATGCTCATTTTGCTAATTATGGTAAGTCCGTCTGGACACACGGTATAACGGAAATTACCGATATGGATGGTGCGGTATTATACAAAAGAGAGGATTCGGGCGGCCATAGGGTTATAAGTGAAAAAGCAACGGCTAATATGAATGATATGATGAGAAATGTTGTAACTTCAGGTACCGGAAAACAAGCGGCTATCGATAGACCGGCAGCGGGCAAAACGGGAACAAGCCAGAATTCGCGTGACGCGTGGTTTATAGGTTTTACTCATGATTACGTAGCCGGAGTATGGCTGGGAAATGATGATAATAAACATATGAGCCATGTTGGAGGTGGTGGTCTTCCGGCTATTATATGGCATGATATAATGGGGCAGATAAATGAAAGCAAAACTCGCCGCGAAATTCCCGTAACGGAAAGTGCTGTTAAAAGAGGCCGTGAACCTAAGTCAATATGGGATAATATTTTCGGAAGGTAGCTATACCTTTTGTTGGTATAATATGCGATTGACTCGCCATACCTTAATGTGGTACAATTAATTATGATAAAAAGCTTTGCTCATAAAGGCCTCAAAGATTTCTTTGAAAAAGGAACCTTAAAAGGAATACAGGCAAAGCATAAAAATAAGCTGCGATTAATATTGTCATTACTCGACAGTGCACTAGAAGTAAAAGATATAAATTTTACCGGCTCAAATCTTCATGAGTTAAAAGGTGATAAGAAAGGTTTATGGTCAGTAAAAGTAAATGGCAACTGGCGTATAACATTCAAATTTGAAGATGGTGATGTTTATATTGTTAATTATCAGGATTATCATTGAAGGAGAATTTAATGTCACGTATGCATAACCCACCACATCCTGGCGAAGTTTTACAAGGTTTGTATATGGATGGAGCAAACATAAATATAACAAATATGGCAAAACATATAGGTGTTGACAGAAAAACCATATCAAGATTGGTAAATGCCAGAACTCATATTACTGTTGATATGGCATTGAGGTTATCAAATGCATTTGACACTACTCCTGACCTTTGGCTTAATATGCAAAACAGCTATGATTTATGGAAAGCCAGAAAAGAAATAAAATTACCTTTTATAGAAACCATAAGGCCAACAACCTCTATATAAAATAAATTATATCTTTGAAAAAATAACCTTATACGATATTAATAAGCAGATTAATAAAAATAAGGTAAAAAATGGTAATAAGCACAGCACAAAGAGAGGAAGTAAAACAACAACAGGCAGATACGGCTCAAACTACAAGGGTTATAGCCCCTGAGCTTGAGAAAGTGATGTATGAACCTATCTCTGTTTTGGATCATGGTTTTGTGCGTGTGGTAGATTATATGGGCAATGACAGCTCTATCGTGCAGGCCGCTCGCGTATCATACGGCAAAGGCACTAAACAGGTAAATCAGGATGCAGGTCTTATAAATTATTTACTGCGCCATCGCCATACCACTCCTTTTGAAATGTGCGAAATTAAATTTCACCTTAAAATGCCGATATTTGTAGCACGCCAGTGGATTCGCCATCGCACGGCAAATGTTAATGAATATTCTGCACGCTATTCGGTGTTGGAAAAAGAATTTTATATTCCAAAGCCGGAAGAGCTTGCGGCTCAATCTACTAAAAACCATCAGGGCAGAAGTGATGAGCCTTTATCAGAAGAAGAGGCGGCAAGAGTTGTGGAGATTCTAAGAGGCGATTCTGAGCAATGCTATGCTCATTATGAAGAATTAATGAATACCACGGCAAACGGTGATACTATTGATGAAAACAAGAAAGGGATTGCCCGTGAGCTTGCTCGTATGAACCTTCCTATCAATATTTATACCCAATGGTACTGGAAAATTGACTTGCATAATCTTATGCATTTCTTGTTTTTACGTGCTGACCCACATGCTCAATACGAAATACGAGTTTTCGCCGAGGCTATGCTTGATCTGGTGAAACGCTGGGTTCCCAACACATATAACGCATTTATCGATCATAGAGTAAACGCTACCTCAATTTCCGGAAAAGGCATGGAAGTAGTTAAAAAACTTATTAAAGGCGAGAATATAACTCAGGAAGAATCAGGCATGAGCAAGCGCGAATGGTCTGAATTGATGGCAGAGTTGGATAGGTAGAGTCCGGAGTGTTTTAAAACAAAATTCCGTCATACTTCGACTTGATCGAGGTATCCACTTATTGTGGGTTGCATAGGAATGGATACTGCGGTCGAGCCGCAGTATGACGATAAATTAGACGGAGTTTTCTTGTAAAGAACTCCGGACTCTAATAACTAAACTCTATATCTGCCCCAGAGTCTTAATCTTGATTTTCGAGTAGATTTCATTCTGCGAGATAACTACAGTAGAAGGGCGGAAGCGTTCAACAACAGAGCGCACATATGGTCTTATAGTCGGGTTTACCATCAGCACAGGGTTTTCCCCTCGCATTGAATGCTGTTGGAATACGCGCTTAACCGCACCGATAAATTCCTGTAATTTAGTAGGTGGAACTGAAAGCTGTTTTTCTTCACCGGAACCATTTAAGCCATCAAGGAACATTTGCTCCCATGTCGGAGATAAAGTCAGAAGCTCAACCGCACCTTCAGCATTAACGTTGTCATAGCTTATCTGACGGGCAAGGCGGCTGCGGACATATTCGGTAATGAGAGTGACGCTTTTTGTAGTAGTTGTAGCCTCAGATATTGCCTCTAGTATAGAAGGCAGGTCACGCACTGAAATACGCTCGGCCAGAAGATTCTGCAACACGCGCTGAATACCACCAACTGAAATTTTATCAGGAACAGTATCTTCAACGAGTTTCTTGTAATCGCCATCGATACCGTCCAGTAGTTTCTGAGTTTCACTAAACGATAATAACTCATTAATATTATCTTTTACTACCTCGGTTAAATGTGTGGTAATGACTGTAGGAGGATCGACAACGGTATAATTGCGGAACAGGGCTTCCTCGCGCAATTTTTCAGCCACCCATTTAGAAGGAAGTCCAAATGCAGGGTCTTTTGTATCTTCACCGGCAAGAGATATTTTGCCGCCGCGTGGATCCATAATCAGAAGCATATCGGGCTTGACCTCACCGCGACCACACTCAATGTCTTTTATGCGTACGACATATTCATTTGTGGCAAGTTGCATATTATCCTGAATTCTTACCGACGGCAGAATAAAGCCCATATCTTTAGCAAGTTGCTTACGTAATGCTTTAATTTGATCGGGAAGTTTATTCCCTTTGTCATAATTTATCAGTGGCAATAGCCCGTAACCGAGCTCAAGTTTAATATTGTCAATTTTAAGAATGCTTGATATGGGTTCCTCTTCAACGGCCTTTTGAGCTTCTTCGGCCTGTTTTGTTTGCTCTATAACTTCTTCCTTTTTAACAGCGTTTTTTTCTGCGGTGCGGCTCATATAGGCAAAACCGGCGATACATGTTGCAATTAATAAGAAAGGAATAGCCGGCATGGAAGGCATAAATGCCATGGAAGCTATAATAAAGCTTGCCATTCCAAGTGCCTGAGGGTGCCTGCCTAGTTGCCCGAAGATAGCCTTATCAGCAGAGCCTGTTATACCTGATTTTGATACGAGCATACCTGCGGAAGTGGATACAATAAGACCGGGGATCTGAGATACAAGACCGTCACCAATAGTAAGAATCGTATAAGATTCAACAGCTTGCGAAAAAGAAAGATCGCGCTGAACTATACCGATTACCATTCCGCCTATTAAGTTGATAAACGTAATAAGTAAGCCTGCTATAGCATCTCCACGCACGAATTTACTTGCACCATCCATGGCTCCGAAGAAGGTACTTTCATCTTCTAAATCCTTGCGGCGCTTTTTAGCTACATCTTCATTAATAAGACCTGCGGATAAATCGGCATCAATAGCCATTTGCTTGCCGGGCATTGCATCTAACGAGAAGCGAGCCGCAACTTCTGCGATACGCCCCGAACCTTTGGTAATTACGATAAAGTTAATTATAGTAAGTATTCCAAAAACTATAGCTCCGATAACTACGGATCCACCCATTACAAAGCCGCCAAATGCCTCAATAACATGACCGGCAGCTTCAGGCCCTTCGTGACCGTCTGCAAGTATTAGCCTTGTTGAGGCAATATTGAGTGAAAGCCGGAACATTGCAGCTACCAGCAAAATGGTAGGAAATGAGTTAAAATCGAGAGCTCTTGTTATAAAGAGTACCGTCATCAGGATTAAAACTGAAAATGTAAGGGAGAGGCCAAGCAGAAAATCCAGCATGAAAGTAGGCACCGGAATAAGCAAAACAACAAGTATGCCCATTATACCAAGGGCAAACATCACGTCGGAATGTTTGAATATATTATCTAAGCTAAAACCGCCCCCCGGCGCTTTTGCCGCAATTTCCTCTGCCATAAGTCCCAGTCAGTTAGTAGTCGGTAAATAGTATTGGCTAGTATTAAAACTCGTGCTAATTACTAAAAACAATTAAAACCCTACCTGGGAAATATACATATGACACTAAATCTAGTATATGCCAAGTTGCTTGGCAACATTATTTAGAAGTTATCCACTATGATAGTGGCTACTAATTTTTACTTGAGAAGCGATCTTGCTATGAAAAGTTTTTAAATATAGACTATGTGCAAATAATAAAGGGAAAGTTATGCAGCAATTTGCAAAATACAAAGCACTATATATGTCGTTTTATTCCGATAGTATCTATCGCGATGTCTGGAACAACTGGAAAGGCTACGGGCTGCAATATATATTCATTCTGAGCGTCGTGGTGAGCGTTTTGCTTGGAGGAGTGTGGATTAATAAAGCGTATAATTTTAAATCGGAAGATGTAGCGCATATAGTTGTAGATCGCTTATTCGATAATCCTGATATGACATTTGAACAAAGTTTAAATAGAATATTAGATATTATGGCTCAAATACCTGATGCCAGGATAAATAATGGCATTACATCAACTCCAAAGAATGAGCCTTATTTTATAACTGATCCGATAGATAGCTCAAATCTTGCGGTTATTGATGTTAGCGGTAAGTATAATAACCTTGAAGAGGTTAATTCCGATATATTACTTAGCAGAACAAGGCTTATTATATCTAGCGAAAAGGGAGAGGATGTTACCTACCTTGCAAAAATTGATGAAATAACCGGATTAAGTGAAAAAGAGTTTAATCTAATTTTTTCTACACTAAGCCAGATTCCCAAAATGGTAGTTGAAAACGGTGAGGTTAAATCGGATGTTCCTATGCCATATTACTTATTAAATAATGATGGCAAGCCATTCGCCGCTATTGATACATCGGGTGTTATAAATGAAATTACAAAAGATGATGAGATTAATCTATTAATTACAAAAGATAGTATTTACTTAAAAGACTATATAGATGGCAAAATAAAGTCGGTTTATATATCTGATCTAAACTCTGAAATAATATTTAATTCTTTAGTTTCGGGCTTAAATTCATTAAAAACCGTAATATATTGGGCAATACCTTTATTGTTTGTGCCTATACTTGCGGTTATGTCGTTTTTCTTCACATCTTTTATTATGGTTATTTATGCAACATGTACCTTATTTTTGGGTAACGCAATGCGCGTGTCCGGTATGGATTTTGAAAAATCCGCCAGAATATCGGCAGTTGCTATGACTCCTGCGGCATTTTTAAATGTTATAGCCGCAAGTATGTTTACCTATCAGGGGTTGGTTTATTTTGTTGTATCAATGGGATATATTTATTTTGCTTTGAGAGTTAATAAGGCGGCTAATTAATGTCAATAAAACAATCATTTAACAACTATAAAAGAAAACGCTCTGCGGCGATAATATATTATCGTAAGCTAGTTAAAGCCTCTTTGTTAATTTCTATTGTGCCGATAGTTGTGGTTGCGATTATGGTTGTTTATAGCCGCCTTACCTTTTTGGAAGGTCTCTTAGGGGGCGTGGCGGTTTTTTTTGGATCAACGTTCTTTGCAAAACCATATCTTGATGATTTAACATCTCTTACATATTATGTTGAGCAACTTGCTTTGAATAGAAATGCTCCGGCTCCGGAGCTTAGCCTGCTTGGTAACGTGGAAGAGCTGTCTAAATCAGTAAGTAATCTTCATAATTCATGGGGGAATCGCAATATTGAGCTTGAGGCGGCATTGGCAGAAAGTAGTATTTTGTTTGATACGATTCCGGATATTCTGCTTATGCTTGATAAAAACCTTAATATTGTTAGGGCAAATAATGCAGCAGTGCATAGCTTTCATATGAATATGGCAAATCTACAGTTTAGTGAGCTTATGCCCGAGAAAGAGCTAGTTAATGCTATCCGTGAAGTTATTGAAACCGGTAGGCAGCAGAGCGTGGAAACGGCATTTCCTATGCATCATGGCAAATACGATTATTTGGTCATGATTGAGAAATTCCCCGTGCGTTCAATATCAAATGTGGAAGTAGTGCTGGTAATGCACAATATTACCGAATCTAAAAAGGTTAAGCAGATGCTTAAGGATTTTGTAGCAAATGCCAGCCATGAGATTAGAACTCCCTTGACATCAGTTAACGGTTTTATTGAGAATCTTATAGCAATGGAACATGATAAGAATCCTGATGTTTCTAAAACCAGAGATAAGTTCTTGCACATAATGTCCGATCAGACCGATCGTATGGTGCATCTGGTAAATGACCTTCTTTCACTTTCTAAAGTTGAAATGAATGAGGATATAGCTCCTGATGAGGTAGTAGATCTTGCCCAGATATTAAATAGTACCAGAAAGCGCCTTAAGTGGCTGGCGGATGAAAGTAATATAAAAATATCTATATCCGGAGCTAAGAAATCACCTAAAATAGTAGGTGATTATAATGAATTATCGCAGGTTTTTACAAATATCATAAGCAATGCCATAAAATATGGCAAAGCGCATTCTACAGTAAAAATAGATGTTGCAACGACAAAGGATTTTAGTAAATCCAAATATTTGCCGCGCAATTGTGATGAGGTTGTTATTATTTCAGTGTCAGATCGGGGTGAGGGAATAGCCCAGGAGCATATATCGCGAATTACCGAGCGTTTTTATAGGGTTGATAAGGCCAGATCGAGAAAAATAGGCGGAACAGGTCTTGGTCTTGCAATTGCCAAGCACATATTAAACCGTCACCGTGGCGATCTTCTGATACAAAGTAAGCTAGGGCAGGGTAGTGTATTTACGGTAAGGTTGCCTTTAGGAGGAAAGAAGAAAGAGGCTTAGGCCTCCTTCTTTTTTTCCTCATTTTCTGCTGCCGCTTTTAAAATAAATACGACATTGTCCAGGTCTTTTTGCTTACAAAGGCCAAGAAGCACAGGGTCACGCGGAGTGATGTTGCTATAGTTCCAGTGCGATTTATCGCGTATAGCCTCAATAGTCTTCTTGGTAGTTCCGATAAGCTTGTTAATTTGCCTGTCATTAATGTTAGGGCAGTGTTTTAAAAGCCATGCGATTGCATCGGGTTTATCCTGACGGCGTGCAACAGGAGTATAGCGGCTTTTCTTTTTCTTATCCCGCTCGCTTTTAATATAAGTTTCTGCGCTTTTAAGAATCTGTAATTTTGCTTTAGGATCTTTCTCGCAACGCTCTATTTCTTCTTTTGCAATCTGATGTGCAATTATAGGGTCTTTTCCTGTGATTCCCGGTGCAACTTCACCATCTGCTATACCTTGCACCTCAAGAATATGCATACCGCAAAATTCAGCAATTTGCTCGAAAGTTAGAGTGGTGTTATCAACAAGCCAAACGGCGGTTGCTTTAGGCAATAAAGGTAATGTCATCGTCTTACTCCGATTTGTTAGCTTATCCAGATTTTTGAGGAAAAATAACGGATTTTGTATAATTAAATATCACTTTATGCCAAAACTCGCAAGATAATTTTACCTATATTGCTATTTGACTGCATTTTTTTATGCGCTTTTTCAAAATCTTCAAGATCAAACACTGAGTCTATTATAGGTTTTATCTGCTGTTTTTCAATCATCGGCCATATAATTTCTTGCAGTTTTTTGCTGATTTTCGATTTAAATTCAGGGCTTTTATCACGTAATGTTGTGCCGATTATATTAATGTTCTTAACCAAAAGTGGGGCAAAGTTTACTTCTGCTACCGGTGATCCCAAAAAGCCGATTGATACAAGCCTCCCTCCTTTTGCAAGGACTGAGATATTTTTGTCAAAATAATCGCCGCCTACCATATCAAGTACCATATCCACTCTAATGCCGTCAGATTTTAAGGCCTCTACAAAGCTATCTTTTTTGTAGTTTATCGCTTTTTTAGCACCTAATTTTGTAATAAATTCGCATTTTTCATCTGATCCTGCGGTTGCGTAGCAATCAATACCAAGGTTATGAGCGATTTGGATTGCCATAACACCAATTCCGCTTGCTCCACCGTGCACCAGTAGTTTTCCCCCCTTTTTTAGGTGGCCGTAATCAAATAAATTACTCCACACGGTAAAAGCCGACTCTACAATTGATGCGGCCTCGTAAAAATTAAGGTTATTTGGTATTGGTAAAGTCTGTTGTGCGTGCGCTATTGCATATTCAGCGTAGCCTCCTCCTTCTATTAAGGCGCAGACTTTGTCTCCTATCGCAAATCCCGAAGCATTATCGCCAATCTTTTCAACGGTTCCGGCAACTTCAAGTCCTAAAATATCAGAGGCTCCGGCAGGGGGTGGGTATTTTCCGGCTTTTTGATAAAGGTCGGCTCGGTTTACCCCGGCCGCATAGACTTTTATAAGAATTTCCCCTGCTTTTGGCAGGCAAATAGGGAGAGTGGTAATTCCCATCTCTCCCTTATTTGTTTTATCAATCGTGCCGATTGCTTTCATTAATTATCAGCCAGTGTACGTACTAACAAGTTAATGGCATTTTGGTGCATAGGATTTTTGATACGTAAAAAATTACGTGAAACCTCAATACACATTCTCTGATGTTGTGAAGGTAGCTCTTCCTGCTCTTCTTCAATACTGTCAAAGAAAAATGCAACAGGCTTTTTAAGAGCTTTCGCAATAGCGGCAAGTCGCCCTGCTGAAATCCTGTTTGTACCTTTTTCGTATTTCTGCAACTGTTGGTGTGTTACGTCTATTTTGTTTGCTAGTTGCTGACGGGATAAACCCATCGAAATGCGTAACTCATGAATCCTCTCACCAATTATGATGTCGATTCTTTCCGTATATTCACTTTTTCTCGCCATTTTAAGTCCCTCTAATTTATAAGTTGTTTTACTGGCAAATTTTGCTACTTTCCAAGAAATGAAGCAACAGTCATGCCAATATTACATTTTTGCACCTGTAGATAGCAATAAACTGAGGGTTAAGCAAGAGAATATGTGATTATTTTTAAAAAAAATATGAATAATATTATATCCCAGGTTGAAGAAGTTTCCCTATTTGGTGCATATTTGCAACATAACGTGTTTCTATTTGGGACATGGTGAGTGTTCTAATCTGGGGTTTATGTAACAAAAAAGGCGGGTTAACCCGCCTTGAGATGTTTACTAATACAAGCCCTACCTAGGCTGCCATCTTATTTTCTATTAGCTGTCGGATTTCATCTTTTATCGAAAGCTTTTGCTTCTTAATCTGTTTTAATTGGCTAGTAGAGAGATGATGCGTATAAGCATCGTATAATTTTTCTTCTAGTTTTTTATGTTGAAGTTTTAAAGATTTGATCCGAGTTTCGATTGACATAGATTCCTCCTATTTTTTAATTAACGTCGGAATATTATAGATAAATAGCCACTTTTTTAATATAACAGTAGCTATAATTTTTATTATAACATTTTGAAGTTCGTATTAAAATAATATTTCAATGTTTTTCGTATATAATAGATTAAATTATTGATGAAATGGCTGAAATATAAAGATAATTTTGTATTAACTTTTTCCAGGCTAATTTGCGTCATCCTGCGATTAAATCTAAGCATGACGGCATAGCTGTATAAAAAGAGGGTTTATGAAAAATAAGCGTTTAATAGTTGCAATAAGCGGTGCTTCCGGTGCTATATATGGCATTAGATTACTTGAGGCATTGCAAAATACCGACATAGAATCACATCTTGTTATTAGCCGTGCCGGAAATATAACAATAGCGCAAGAGACGGATTATAAAGTTTCCGATGTACGAAAGCTTGCGGATAAGGTCTATAATATTGAGGATATCGGCGCAACGATCGCAAGCGGCTCATTTGCCACTCTTGGAATGGTTGTCATGCCATGTTCGGTAAAGACTATGTCAGAAATATGCACGGGTGTTACATCAAATCTAATAAGCCGTGCGGCTGATGTTGCGCTAAAGGAGCGTAAAAGGCTTGTTCTGGGGGTGCGTGAAGCGCCTTTTCATCTTGGGCATCTTAGGACTATGACCTCTTTATCGGAGATGGGGGCTATAATAGCTCCTCCGCTTCCGGCTTTTTATCCCAACCCCAAGACTGTTGATGATATTGTAAACCACAGCGTAGGGCGCATACTTGATCTTTTTGAAATAGAAAACGATCTGGTGCAAAGGTGGCAGGGGCTGTAATTGTTTTATCTTTAAAATACGGGACTAATAAAAACCCCTCATACACAAAGTATATGAGGGGCAAAGGAGGAGGAATGAAATTTTAATATTTACGCTTTAGGATTAGGCATTTTCTTCTCAACAAAAAGAACGTGCATGCCTGGCTTGTTATCATTTGAATGGTTGCCTTTATCGTCAGCAACTGCCTTAGGGTCATATTTCCTAAAAGAAATCTTCTCAGTCTGCTTTTTAGGGTTCCTTCTTTTTACAAAGTAAGTACCTGTAGGCTTGCCTTTAGCATTAAGCCCTGTGCTGGTTAATTTCACCAAAATTGTATTTTTTTTAGCCATAATGATAATCTTAAATTAAGCTGTAAATCAGGGCGGCAAAAATACATAGTAATTGTGCACATGTCAACAGCCAATATATTAAAAAAACTAAAAAACATTAAATCTTGCATTTTTATGTAATATTTAATACAAGAGCGGCGGAAAAATTATTGAGATTTTGCTATGATTAAACCTGTTAAAAAGGCTGTGTTTCCAGTTGGTGGGCTTGGAACAAGATTCTTGCCGGCCACTAAAGCAATACCCAAAGAAATGCTTCCTGTAGTTGCTAAACCTCTTATACAATATGCATTTGAAGAGGCGGTGGAAGCCGGTATTGAAGAGTTTATTTTTATTACCGGACGCAATAAAAGCGCGATTAATAACCATTTCGACCATGCTTTTGAATTGCAGTCGGTTTTATCAACAAAAGAAAAAAAAGACACTCTAGCTCAAGTTAAAGACTGGGTTCCTGTTGCAGGACAAATTGCATTTATTCCTCAGAAAGAGCCAAAAGGCTTGGGTCATGCCGTTTGGTGCGCCCGTCATTTCATTGGTGATGAGCCGTTTGCGGTTTTGCTTGCTGATGAAATGGTGCTAAACCCTAAAAAGGGCGCATTGGCGCAGATGGTTGAATCATATAATCAAGTAGGTGGAAATATTGTAGCAGTTGGTGAGGTGCCGCAATCTGACACTAATAAATACGGCATATTAGACCCTAAGGGTAAAACCGATGAAAGGCTGATTGCTGCCAAATCCATGATAGAAAAACCTGATCCTAAAGATGCTCCCTCCAACCTTTCTCTTACAGGGCGTTATATATTGCAGCCTGAAATATTTGAATATCTGGAAAAAGGGCGTGCAGCTAAAGATGGTGAGATACAACTTACCGATTCTATGTGTGAAATGCTTAAAATACAGGACTTCTACGGATATAAATTCGAAGGAAGGCGTTTTGACTGCGGCAATCGAGTCGGCTTCTTAGAGGCTAATCTGGCTTATGCGTTGGAAGAAGATGAGATGCGCGATCGCATGCTTACTATGATGCGTAAGTATGTTTAGGTTAGGTTTAAGGTTAAAGTATCGTTGTCCTGCTGCGAGGCCGCAGGATCCATTTAGCCATAATTTATCTATAAATGGATACTTCGGTCAAGCCGAAGTATGACGAGCATAGCAATACTTAAACCTAAAACCTACTCAACAGTTACCGATTTTGCCAAATTTCTCGGCTGGTCAACATCAGTTCCTTTTATAACCGCCGTGTGATAGGCTAAAAGCTGGATTGGTATCGCATATAATATAGGTGCAACAAAACTATCAACCTTCGGCAGTTCTATAGTCTCGCTAGAGATATTTTTAAGGCGTTTCATACCGTCATAATCACTTAAAAATATAACTCTTCCACCTCTTGCCGCAACTTCCTGCACATTAGATGCGGTCTTGTCGAACAGGTCATCATATGGTGCTATGACAATTACCGGTACAGTTTCGTCGATAAGAGCGATAGGACCGTGTTTTAGCTCACCTGCGGCTATGCCTTCGGCATGTATATATGATATTTCCTTTAGCTTTAAAGCGCCTTCTAAGGCTATGGGGTATGACGTGCCGCGTCCGATATAAATAACATCAGAAGCTTTAGCAACCTCCCTTGCAAGCTCTTTTAAGGCCTCGTCATGATTTAAGACCTCAACTGCCCGTGAAGGAACTTCCGATAATGAGTGAGACAGTCTTGCAATCTCGCTTTTTCCAATAGCTCCGCGCATATCTGCGGCAGCTATGGTAAAACAGGCAAGAGCCACAAGTTGTGTAGTAAATGCTTTAGTGGATGCCACGCCTATTTCGGGGCCTGCCAGTGTGTGAAGTACAAGATCAGATTCTCGCTCCATCGAGCTTTCCTGTGCGTTTACTATAGATACTATGTTCTGGCCGTTGGCTTTGGCATAACGAAGGGCGGCCAGAGTATCTGCGGTTTCACCGCTTTGTGAGATAAACAATGCTACACCGTCTTTGGGTAATAATTTGTTGCTATATCTAAATTCTGAGGCGATTTCTACTTCGGTCGGGATTTTTGCGATATTCTCTAGCCAGTATTTGGCGACTGTTCCGGCGTAAAATGATGTTCCGCAGGCAATAATGGTTACTTTGCTAGTCTTTTTTATATCAAAAGGAAGGTCGGGCAATTGTATTGATGAGGTTACCGGATTGTAGAAACTATTGAGAGTCTCGCCTATTACACCCGGTTGCTCGTATATCTCTTTTAGCATAAAATGGTCGTAGTTGCCTTTGCCTATTGTAGCTCCCGAAAGGTTGGTAGGGCGAATTTCACGTGTTACCTGATTGTCGTTTTCATCGTATATAGTAACGTTTTTGCGAGTGATTTCAGCCCAGTCACCATCTTTTAAGTAAGATATCTTTGAGGTAAGCGGAGCAAGAGCATAAGCATCTGATGCTATAAACATTTCTCCATCGCCGTATCCCAGAGCGAGCGGAGAGCCTCTGCGCGCTGCTATTAATAAATCCTCATTTTCAGCAAATATAATTCCCAGAGCAAACGCTCCCTCAAGTCTTTTTAGGGTTTGGGATACCGCATCGTGAGGATTTTTGCCCTCATTAAGATAATGAGTGATGATAATTGGAATTACTTCTGTGTCTGTTTGGGTTGTAAATTTATAGCCGAGATTTTGCATTTCTTCGCGAAGTTCAATGAAATTCTCGATAATGCCGTTATGGATTACCCCAACTTTATCGGTAACATGCGGGTGGGCATTAATGGCATTGGGTATGCCGTGTGTTGCCCAACGTGTGTGGCCGATGCCTAGTGTGCCTTGCAAAGGCTTTCTGGAAAGCTCGCTTTCCAGTGATTTTAACTTACCCTCAGCACGTGAACATTGAATTTTACCATCATGCAATGTTGCTATGCCTGCTGAGTCATAACCCCTATATTCAAGCCTGCGTAGCCCATCAATTAAAAACGGAGTTACTTCTTTTTTGCCTATTATTCCAACGATTCCACACATAATTTATATCCGGTAATTAATTTATGCGAGAATCTAAGCGATAAAGTCTAAGCTTGCAAATAAATATTTGCTACAGACTGTTACTTATGGATAAATCAAGGATATAAGAGCTAATAAAAATGGAAAAATTTATCATTTAGACCTTATTCTCGTCATCCTGCCGCCTGACCGCAGGATCCATTATGGATACTTCGATCAAGTCGAAGTATGATGGTTTAGATTTTTCGTATTATATTTTAGAGACCTTAAG